>MDTC01183221.1_pt1 | contig 24857 bp, 51 predicted proteins | sample 811181 | NCBI WGS metagenome assembly MDTC01 (sample SAMN05326644, study PRJNA326480) | marine metagenome | isolation source: seawater | place: Pacific Ocean: North | collected 2011
ATGCAAAAGAATGGATAGAAAAAAATGTCAAATCAAAATATGACATAAATGAATTTAATGATAATTGCAAGAAAGTTGCAGAGAAGTATCCTTTGCTTGTAAATATTGCAGGTCAATTTTATTCTTACCAATCTTTCGATGAAAATAATTTCGGCAAAAATATTGTCGATTATGTTATCATGAGTGATCTTGTCTAATAATCATATTGGGAGAGGGAAGACTTTTTTCCTTTTTCTTCTCTCTCCCTTAACTTTTTAATTGACAAAAGGAATTAACTTTAGTATTATATAACCATTAACGATTTAAAAGATAAATTCAAAAGATAAAAATTATGACTGAAAAACTACCATATAACTTGAGTGATGATGCGATTGTTGTTTTCTATGAAGGAAAACCTTATTCAGTTCGCAGAGACAATGCTAATTTTGAACCTTTGAGGAAAGCTATTTTTGAAGCTAGATATGACGATGTTCCTCAATATCTTGACATTGCCAAGGCAGTTGAAGACTTTGTAGAGGGTGATGTAGAAGTACGTGACGAAGTTGTTTATTACAAAGGTAAGCATCGTTTGCATGGTGTTGTCGTAGATAAATTGCTAGAAATGCTTAGAAGTGGAATGAAGGATTCAACTCCTATTACTAATTTCATTTCTGCTTTGATGGCAAATCCATCTAGTAATTCAGTAGAACAACTTTATACTTTCCTTGGTTATAAATCTCTACCAATTACTCCTCAAGGTATGGTTCTAGGTTACAAAGGAGTAAAGGATGACTTTTATTCTACAACAGGAAATGCAGATACGATTGTTGTACAAGGTACTACAAATGAATCTCATCAAATTTTCAATGGAGTTGGCGAGACTATCGAAGTTCAACGTCGTTGTGTTGATGATAACAAGGATAATCATTGCTCTCATGGTCTTCATGTCGGTTCTTATGACTATGCTAATAGTTGGGCAGGAGAAGGTGGAAGATTGCTTCTAGTGGAATTTGATCCTCAAGATGCCGTATCTGTACCAACTGATTGCAATTTCCAAAAACTTAGGGTTTCTAAGTATAAGGTAGTTGCAGATATTACTGATAGTCGTTCAGAACTAGATAAAGCAGTTTACGAGGCAAATAAACCTATCTATGATGATCCTAGTGATTGTTGCGATGATGATGATTGTGATTATGATTGCAATGAGGGTGAAGATGATTATTTTTTTGATAATCAAGAAGAGTTAGATCGCTTGAATCAAGATTTAGGTCAAGATAGCGCAAAATTGGCAATTCGTAATTACATTGAAAATAAACATGAATTAGGAATAAATCCTACTTTAAAACATATTGCAGATATTAAAGTTAGTCGTGATAATAAGTTTTTTTGCAGAGATGTTGCAATTCTTTGTGACGAAATGGGATTTGTAGTTGAAAGAAATGTTGATAAAATTTTAAGTGAATTAGAAGTTCGCCCATCATGAGTGATGAACGAAGTACAAGGAAATCTATTAATTCAAGCAATAGGAAAGGCAAACCAAGCTCAATTAGATGCTTTGTGGGCAATCCTAAAGTTTAGAAATATGGGTATTCTTAGAAAAGTTCTAGCAATGTGTGAAGTTCTTAATTTAAATTCAGAAGATATTGTACGCACTTTACCACAAGATGAGAATGGAAGAATATTTGATTCAAAAAGTCGTTATATTTTAAGTAAAGCACTAATAGAAGCATCAAAATGAATAGAGAAGAAGACGAAGACATACAAAGAGATTTAAAGAATGTAATGGAGTGGGAGAAGATGATCCATGAAGCACAAGAACAAGCATTACATGATCTTCAATATAATGATGTTAAATCTATTGAAATTTTAATTAAATTAGCTAAATCCTATGTTGATTCCCAAGAAAATGTTTCTGAAGAAGATTTGGGGGCAATTAGATTTATGGAGAATCGAGTAAGAGAGTTGGGTTAAAAAGTTAAAAAAAGGTGTTGACAGATCGCGCATAATAAAGTAAGATGTAGTCTTAACAATCAAACAAGGAGAATAAAAGATATGAGTTTAGCAAAATCAGCAAGAGCAAGTCAAGTAGCAAGAAATGTTAAAAGTGGTTATTACATTCAAATGAAGAAGTTTGCCAATTATGGATCAGTTATAGAAGATTCTATATTTGCACAACAGAAAGAAGCAGATCGTAGACTTGCAGAGATACAAGCACAAAGACAACTAAGAAAACAAAAAATTTAAAAAAAGACTTGAAATTTATATTATATTATAGTATAATGAATATCTAAAGTTAATGTTCCATATTGAGAAGAGGGAACTCAATTAAATAAAATCCCCTCAAAATTTTCGTTCTTTTACATTTTAATATTTGAGAGTGCAGTACAAAGCCTTATAGGCGCATAGCGTCACATCCTTGGTAAGACAAGGTAGCATTTATCACGTCGGCTACGTGACTCTCAATTCAATTTGGAGAGGCTTATAATCTCTCCTGTGGGTGACCGAATAAACTTGTCATGAGCGAGTTAAGGTGCGCAGATTCTCTGTGGTGGAGATGTAGAGTCCAATCGGATGAGCATAAGACGAATACCAAGTCTAATCTGTGGCGCGAAGTAGGAACACATTGAACTGATGTTCATGCCGAAAAGTTGAGAGTATTCAGTAATCTCTCCCCACCACTATTTTCGAGGTTTTCAATCATCCTCCATGTTCACTCAGTTTTTTAATGGTTTCTGAGTTTTAACTAGAGTTCTATCTTTCTCTTTAGTTAATATATCAAAAAACCATTTCTTTATTTTTACCAATGTAATTACCAATAATTACTAAACGAAATAATACTTGAAATAATAGATTAGAATATATATAATAATATACAAGAATATACTAGAAATAAATATAAAGAAAATTTAGTGAAATGTGCATAAATAAAGGGAATTGAGATGAAATTTAAATTAGGTGGAGTAAAGTGGAGAAGAGTGGGTCAAGGTGGTGCGCGACTTAAATTTATACAAATAATAATACAATTAATTCATTCAAAATTATTCAGCGCGAAAAATGCACGAAAAAAAGAATCAAATAAAGCTGAAATAAATACAAATAAAATTAATAGAAATAAATTTGGTTTTCCTACATTAGATTAAAATTTTAATGAAATAAAGCCGAAATAATTTTAACTAATTTTGAATGATTTTCGCTTAAATAAACTAAATGTAATTAATTTTAAATCAATTTAAATTTATCTGATTTAATTTGACTAAATTTTAAATGCGTTTTGCGCGAAATAAGAATAAATACAAACCAAATAACATTAAATAAAGCGCGATAATTGCAAATTTTATTGTGTGTAATCTAAATAAGTTAATTATAATTTAATTTTAATCAAATAAAAGTGAGTATAGAAGAAGATAGTATTGCTTTCCTAGAAAAACAAATGGATGAGAATTTTAGTGAAATTTTCGAGCAATACGTGGTAGAAGATATAGTTTGGGATGACTTTGGGATGAGTGGGCAGAGAGCCTATTGCTATTTCGTTCATCCGTACCCACCTGATGGTAAGTCAAATATCATTGCCCTGTTACCACCATTTTATCCAAATAGCGCGAAATAAGTTAATTATAATCAATATTTTATGAAATTTAATTTACTCTTGACTAATTTAATTTAGTTTGGTAGTATGATTACTATGAGCCTAGCAAAAGAAATAAACAATAAATTGGATGAAATAATCGCGCTAAAAGAGGAATTAGCCATAATGCAGAAGGAAGTGCCACAGGATGCAGTTCTTACAAATAAGAAGACAGGAGATAAGATGTCTGTCTCTGATGCAGTTGACATTGCGCAGGGCGTGATAGAGAAGGTAAAGGGGGACTTGAGTACAATAACCAATAATGGTCAGAATGTAAGGGATATATTCACTAATGTATATTATATTAATGATATGATGCAGGACAAAGAAATAGTGGAAAAACAATTACAGGAAAAATTAAATAAAGCTAAACCAAATAAATTAGATTCTAATTAAATTAAATTTACAAAGCATTTTCGCGCAAATAACACTAATATACATATAGCACAGGCACAACAAATGAAAACAATTTTTAATCTATTTATAATATTTTTATTGCATCAAATTTTATTTGGAGCTTGCCCTCAGATGGAAAATGCGAAAGGGTACTATGTAAATAATGTTAAATTTGATACATATAATAAAGCAAGGGGATATATAAAAGAACTAAAGAAAAAAGAAGATGGATTTAAAAAATTAGAAGTATTAAAATTAAGTAGATTTAAATTTACTACAAAATGGATATATTCTAATGAGCATGGATTTTTTTGTGTTTGTCCAAAATGTCGTTGACAGCGAGCCCAACAGGTGCTATAGTTTACATATGATTAAGACAAAACCACAAGATCCAAGATATACAATTGATTATACCAAAAAAGTATTCGTCTATCGTAACCTGCATAAGGGTTGCTGGTCAGTAAAGCAGGGTGGTCTCGTAAAAGCCCATAGTACTGACGAACCTATACTTCTTTATGATACAGAACTTAAAGTTAATCGTAAGGGCAGAGAGAAGGTTCTTCGTGAGAAGAGAAAGAATGTTCATGCGGGTATCCGAGGATATCTTAAACCACTATCTAAAATGTGGGAGACATGGACTGACGGGTATGTAGATTTTCAAAAGGTAACATATAACCCGTATAAGTATGAAAGCTTTGTTGATAGTGATACGGAAAAACCGGTTTATTTCTCACCTTTTGTTAGAATGGAGCCACTGCAAGTGCTAGCGGCTAAGTAAAAATCATTAAACCAAAATTATTATGAAGTAATGTTAGTAATAGAAATTCTTATATTTGGACTTTTGTTTGTCGGGTGGTTAATGTGCAATACTAAGCCACTTTAATAACAAACGAAATTCAGTCAAATAAGGTCTGCACACTGTGCGGGCCTTTTTTTTGTGCCTGTTATTTTAGGTTAACAATGTTTCATAAGTCCTTGACTATCAACGACTTGCGGCGCGCTGCGCGTTGTAAACTACTGATTATCAACAACTTATGATAAAATGCAATTTCATGCATTTTTTTCTTGTGTTATTACCAAAAGTAGCTTACTATATATACTATGGAAACGATAGATATAACACCAACTTGGGAAGCTTGTGTTAAGATATACATAGCAGTCCTTGAAAATGAAAGCGCATCCTTTACGGGAAAAAAAGAAGCAAGAGCAGAACTTCTTCGTCTTGCAAAGATAGTAGACAAACAAAATGAAAGAGCAAAACAAAATGGATAATCCTAGTAATTACTTCGAGCTTCAATGGTCGTCTGAAAAAGGAGTGCCTTCAATTGGCAGTCTTGTTGAAGTAGGCATTAACGGCATAGGTGTCAGCAGAGTGCAAAAGTATTTCTGCGAACATGGTTACCTTGGACTTTTAGTTCAACCGCTTTACCCACCTCAATGGTATATCAAGCAGAATGGCGCAGACCAACCTTGTCATGTTTATGCTTCTGAATGTAAAGATTTAAGAAAAAAACCTGTAAAACAAGCTTGACTTTTGTAGCAATTTAGACTACTTTATATATTATGGAACATACGATTACAGCAGACACACCAACGCAGATTGCACTGTTTAGACTTCTTTCTCTTAGAGGAGCTTTAAAGCTAGAGACTCTAGGAATGAAAAGACGTGGGCAGTCAGTCTATTCAATATTAAAGCAAGAGTACGGATTTAAAGGTAGCAAACAATCTGTATTAACTCAACTTGAGCAAAAAATTAAGGAGATTAAAAATGACGAAGAAGCAAATTCATGATAAAGTAGAGAGTTGGAATTGGAATCTTAGTATCTTTGAGATATATGACGAACTTCGTGACGGACATACGGCAGAAGAGCAAGAAGCGCTTTTAACTTATGCCTATCATTATTTCGGCAAAGATAAAATGATAAATGAGCTTGCATCTTTCTTCGGAATCTATAACATAGAAGATAATGAATATGAAAAGTATTACGAGCCTATTACAATGGGAGATAAAAAACTAGAGGAAATGGCATGAGAGAACAATTAAAAACAGAGCTAGAACGATTAGTCAAAGAAGAAAGTTTCAAAGTTCAGTATGCAAATGATATTCTTATATTGTTTGATGATGAGATTGAAGATGGTCATAGCGAATATACTGCATACGACAAAGCCATGCAAGACATTGACAATGTAAAAGCGGGAGAGTGGGATTTATGAATAATTACATAGAAGCACTTTGCGAAGGTAGACCATTAGACCTTCCTAATTATAACGAGGATACAGAACAATGGGAGATTCATTTTGAAGAGAATCAAGATGACTTTCATCCGTATTTTCAAAGAGACATTATTTCTTATAGTTGTGACTCAGCTGACGAGGCTTGCAAGTTATACAATTATTACATACAAAATCCAATAGAACTAACAGATGAAGAAACTAATTCGTAAACTTATTAACTTTTTCTTTCCTTCCAAGTATAGCTTGGTTTATAGGACACTTGACGGAAGGACAGAAATGTATACTATAACCGAGCCAAAACATAAAAATGAGTTTGGCAATATGAGGCAAGGTCTTGCGGTTGCGGGGTTTCGCGCTCATTGTTATAACAAAGACGGGATTCGTTCTTTTCGTTATGACAGAATTATTTCATTAGTAAAATCATGAAGTTAGAAGAGTTAAAACAAAAAGTCAGGCAGCTAGGACATCTACTAGCTACTGAGGAAGAAGCTAAGGTTCATCTAGGCAAGTGGTATGAGAGAAAGAAATTGCATGATGATTTGCTTGAAAAATTGTATAAATTAGAAAAGCGAACTTAGCAAATATGCCCCCGGAAACGGGGGCTTTTTTCTTGCCTTGAAACAAGATTACATAAGTTATTGATTATCAATGACTTAGGGCGCGCAGCGCGCTGTAAACCACTGATTAGCAACGACTTACAACTATTTTCACTTAAATGCATTTTTTTTCTTGCGTTATTGCCAAGATTATGCGATAGTATGTACATGATTAAGACAACACTTCTCACATCGGGTAATGCCAAGATTGTAAAAGGCGAGGCATTAGGTTACATTACAAAAGGTATTCATTTAGCTCCTGCCAATTTGTCGGGGTATGAAGTTTGCCAATGGCGTTCAAAAGGTTGCACAATGGCTTGTTTGAATACTGCGGGTCGTGGACAAATGGGTTCTGTTCAAAAATCCCGTATTGCCAAGACAAAGTTATTCTTTGAGCAAAAGTTAGATTTTCTTGCAAAACTATCTAAGGAAATTACTTCTTCAATTAAGTCAGCAAGCAAGAAAGGTATGAAGGCTGTTTTTCGTCCTAACCTTACAAGTGATATTGCATGGGAAAATGTTACTGATCAAGACGGGCTTACTATCTTTGAGAAGCATAGCTCAACTCAATTTTATGATTATACAAAATCATTTAAGAGAATGAAGGCTTTTCTTGGTGGCGAGTTACCTAGTAACTATCACTTAACTTTTTCTTGTTCAGAAACTAATAGCAAGATTGCAAAACTGGTACTAGAAATGGGTGGTAATGTTGCCGTTGTATTTCGTAACCAATTACCTCAAACTTGGAATGGTTTCGAGGTTGTCAATGGTGATGAATCAGATTTACGTTTCCTTGACAAGCAAGGGGTAGTAGTTGGGCTAATAGAGAAAGGGCTTGCCAAGAAAGATGAGACGGGCTTTGTGCAAGAAGGCATAAACTCTTGATAATCAGCGCCTTAGGGCGCCGGGCGCGCCATAACCCGTTGGTATTCAACGACTTACAACAAAACGCAGATAAACGTCATTTTTTTCTTGTGTTATTGGCTAACCTACGTTACTATGTATATATGAAAGTGAGAGAGATAAAGATCAGAAAACCGATTCTTTTCACTAAGGCACGTCCCTTTAAGATGAAGAATAAAATCCTCGACAGAAAACAAAAACATAAAAAAAGATATGAATATTAATCCCGACTACGAAACTCCAAAACTTAATGCCTTATCTGCCTTAGATGGTTGCTTGAGAGAAATTGCAGATATTATACCTAATGAAGATAAACTAACTCACGAGCAAAAGTGTATATTAGGTATTGTTGCCATGACTTTAGAAACTATTGCAGAAAAGGCTTATTGCTTTGAGAAGTTGCAAAATGGTATGGATAACGAAAATTCTTTAAATTAAACATTGACAAACCTAACTAACTATATTATATTATGACTATGATTAACGAACAAGACACTCCTAAGAAAAAAGTTGACCTTCGCATTTGTGGAGGTGAGCATAAAGTCACAACTCTTGAAGAAGTTCAAGCAGTTACTACTCCTGAAGTAGAGTATCGGAAAGAGAGGAATCGAGATGGTTCTTTGTCTGTATCTTATCAGCCTATTGGGCATGATCTTCTTATTAACAAGACTCGTTCTCATCTTGACAATGCAGGTTTTGAGGTTGTCGGTGAATGTCATAACCTTGCAAGAGATGGCAAGAGGTATTTCGGTTTGTTTGAGGTAACTCATCCTAATCGTGAAAATGCTGATCGTGGCACTATTATCGGTCTTCGCAATGCACATGACAAATGCTTTCCTGCAGGACTTTGCGCAGGTGATGCTCCTTTTGTTTGTGACAATTTGATTTTTACTAATCAAGTAAAGTTGGCACGTCGTCATACAAAGAATATCTTTGCTGACCTTGACCAAGTTATTTCAAGAACTCTTGGTCAGTTGTTTGACTTTTGGGTTGGGCAAGATAATCGCATTGCTTCTTATAAAGACTTTGACTTGACAAATGCTCAAGTAAATGATCTTGTTATCCGTGCTTATCGTGCAGGTGCAATTAGCAAGACAAAGGTTGTCGATGTTATTGACCAATGGGAGTCAAGTGACCATGATGCTTTCCGTGATCGGAATATGAATAGTCTTTACAATGCCTTTACAGAGGTTTACAAAGGTAACTTGCTTGCCTTGCCTCAACGTTCGGAGGCTCTTCATTCTGTCTTAGATAGTGAGGTTGGGTTTAACATAAACCCAACTCTTGAAGATGCCGAAGAGGGCGAACTTGTGGAAGTTGGAGTAGCTGAAGCTGATGAAGTTGTTGGAGATGTCGAGGAGTATTATCCTTTCTAGAAAGTAAATAGGATAGCTTCAAATATAGAGACCCCAAGGGATATGTCGCCCCTTGGGGTTTCTTTTGTCCCCATGATTTTCGTAAGTTGTTGATATTCAACGACTTATGGCGCGCTGCGCGTCGCAAGCCATTGATAGTCAGCCACTTATGACAAAATGAAAAAAACTTCATTTTTTTCTTGTGTTATTTAACTTTCAGCGCTATTGTATACTTATGAATGAAACAGTAAAAATCCTAATGTCCCGTGACGGTCTTTCCAAAGATGAGGCGGTAAAACAAGTTGTCGATTTCTTCAAGGCAATGAAAGCAGATATTGAGCAGGGCGGTGATCCGTTTGGATGGGAGAATGATTTTGTCTCTGAATTTGGTCTTGAGCCAGATTTCTTTGAAGATTTCATTTTTAGGCTTGCAGTTTAACAAAAATTAGTTTACATTTATATTATGATTACAGTAAGACAAAATCCTAATTTCACTAAATGGTTTCAAGTGTTTTCCTTTGGGAAACTTATTGATGAAGTCGGCAGTCGAACAAAAGCACTGAGACTTGCAAAAGCTGAAGCAAGAAGGCAAGAAGTTGATAGTGTCAATTATCTTGGAGAAATGGTTAAAACTAAAAATTAAATTATGTATATTATATTAAAAAACGGAGAGCCAATGAGTTTCTCTCCTCGATCAATAGAGGAAGCAATTTCTCTTATACAGCAACTTGAGTCTCATATGGACAGGCTAAAAGAGCATTCACCATATACAATAGGAAAGGTTGAGTAATGAGTTATAACGGGTGGTTAAATCATGCGACTTGGAATGTTGCACTGTGGATTAACAATGACGAAGGTCTTTATAACTTTGCAAAAGAATGCAGAGATTATCAAGATTTTGCAGAGCAAATGCGGGATGTAGGATATACAGAAACTCCTGACCGGGTAGCATATAATGATAGTGCATTAGATGTCGAAAGACTAGACGAACTGATACAAGACCTGTAAGTCACTGACTATCAGCGCCTTAGGGCGCCGGGCGCGTCAGAAGTCCTTGACCATCAGTCACTTACAACAAAACGCAAAGAAATGTTATTTTTTTCTTGTGTTATTAGCTTAATGGCGCTAATGTATATGTATGATTAAATTACTTAACTTCGACAATCTCGCCTTCCATACTCATCCTTCTACCAAAGATGCTATCATGGCTCAATTAAAACTTCCATGGCTTGGCGACTTAACTGCGCCTAGAATAACCATTTCAGTTGTTGCTAACATTTTGCAAGGTAATGGGTTGTATGGTTACGTTGATATGTGCCAAGAAACTGAGCAGTTGGATTATCTTAATGGAGACTACGAAGTTGCAATGTGGAGAGACGGTGATTCAGGTATGCTTCCTCTCGGAGTTGGCGACGATGTTCTTGCAGGTCAAAGTCCTGCTCAAGTCAGTAAGCATATGAGAGATGCTCAACTTGATGGAGACTGGTGGGTTGACGTTTTAAAAAATGCGAGAAAAGACTTTCGTGAAGAATTAGGGCTTGACGATTAAACAAAATTACTTTAGGATTTATTATTATGACAGATAGAAACCAACAACTAACAGGACATGATTTGCTTATGTATCTCATGTCAAGATTTAACATGACTCGCCAAGAGGCTCTTTATAGCATGAGAAAAGCAGGTCACGACGTATCAAAACTATGAATGTATTAAAAGATATTATTAAACATATGGGCTTTGTCACTAGCGAACAAGTGGAAGTTTTAGCTAAAGATTTCCCAAGAATGAAGCTGATTATCAAGTGGGGTGGTATGCCTAGAGAAGAGGCACTTGCTTGCAATGTAGCTGACAGAATTAGATGGGTAGAGGATTCAGGTCAAGATTATGTTAGGGATGTATTTATCTCTTCTTTCCATTATAATCAACTAAAGGAAGCACTAGGATTAAAGTGACATAAGTCATTGGCTATCAGCGCCTTAGGGCGCGCTGCGCGCCGTAAACCCTTGATACTCAAGCACTTACAACTAAACGAAAAAAAGATTATTTTTTTCTTGCATTTTGGGCTGAGAGGTGTTACTTTATTCTTATGTTAATTAAAGATAGAATCACAGGACGGGAACTTGATTTCGAGTTACTCGGTAACGGCATCTTAAAAGCATATGATCGTGCTTGCGCTTGGGATGTCACATTTAAAAAAGTTGATGGCAAGTGGGAAGGTCAGTTGAATGGTGGGCTTTGGGGATACAGAGGTATTCTTCAGAGACTTAACGAGCTACAAAAACATAAAGATTTATTTGACAAACTTAACAATCTAGTTTAAGTTATATTATTATGGAAAGAACATTAACAGAATCTGAGCGCCTTGCAGTTATTGCCAAGGCAGTCGAAAATGCCAAGTCTATTCAACCGACTCAATCAGTCGAGGACTTTATTGCAGACATCAAGTCTGAGCAAGTCTTTACTGAGCATGGAATGCTGGATGCACAAAGAGAAGACTTAGAAGATGAGGCTCAATTTCTTTTTACCGATTCAGCAGAAGATATTGATGAGGAAGATGAAGAGATGGGTTTATCTGACGAGATGAGAGGAGTTTATTCATGATTTTAGAGATTTATTTTCTTGCATCTTGGGCAGTAGTGTTTTACATTATGTTTAACGATTTATTAAGAAACTAAGGAGGAAAAACAACATGGCTATGCGAGGAGCAAAACATCACTCAAAAACTGCAAAGTTACTAATCAGAACCCTATTGAAGTGCAGAGAGGTCAAAGAGGTCAAAGAAACATCTCATGGATGGACTTTCATTTCTTACAACGGATCAACATTCGGTCACCATCCAACTTCAAAAACATTGCATAAGTTGCGCAGTTGGTTACGTAAGAATACCAAACTTGACGAAAGAACGATTGCTAAGATTACCAAGAGCTAATTGGGGGCTGTTCAAATATGGATCAAATATATAGCAAATATAGGTATTTTGGGGGTTTTCCCTAGCCCCCTCACCATCAACGACTTACAGCACATTTTCGTAAGTCGTTGACTATCAATGACTTAGAGCGCCCCCGGCGCCGGAAGCGCCTGATTATCAATGACTTACGTGTTTACTTTATATACTTTTACTCCGGAACTTTTATAGTTAGTAAATGAAAACTTTTATACATTAAAAATCATAAAAATCATGATATCCATAATCGATATCGCTCTGCTCCTGAAACTCAAGAAGTGCAAGCCTGTCGGCTTCTTCGGCTTCTTCTTGCGCCTGTTGGCGAAGCAGCGCAATGCGCTTATCAAGTTCGACATCAGTGATGCCGTAGACGTGAGCAGTTTTTTCGAGAGAGTCTATCGGATTTTCCATAAGTATAATGTAAGCTAGTTTTAAGAGAATTGCAAACTTTTTTTAACCTCTTGATCGAAGCCACAAACCCGCAATGCCCATAAGGACAAGAAAGGGAAAGGCAAAGACGCAAGACCAATTTGACACGTGAGTTATAAAGAACGGAGTGAAGAAAAAGAATGCTGTGACGTAACCAAGAAAAACAAAGGTTAGGCAAGCAAGCGAATCGTGAAGAGTATTAACTAAAGTTTCCATTAGGATTTTTCCTTTCCACGGGAAAGATCAAGAACTTTTTGAGCATCGTTAGCGATGTCTTCCATCCACTTAACAACATTGGAGGCGAAGACTTTGGCAAACTCTCCTTCTTCATCAATGCGCTCTTGAGTAATTTTAGCGATGATTTCAGCTTGTCTGCCGAGATCAAAGATTTTAGAATTGAGGAAAAAATTTTCCTCACCGAGTAGTTCATTGAATTTTGTTTTCATATATATAAGGTAGCGTAGTTGAGTTAAAAAAGCAAATTATTTTTTGCAGTTATTTCGCATTGTGACTTTGTTTTGCAAGTCCCATTCGGCAAGCCAATTTTGAGTTTCTTTAATTAAGAGAACTAGAATCTCTCTTTCGATTCTATCGGTAGACTCGCGCAGGCGACGTTGGCAGAATGCAAGATCTTCTTTGGTCTTGCTCATGATTTCAATTCCTTTATCTAACATACCTATAAGGTAGCATACCTAAGCCTTAATTGCAAGAAAAAAGCGATAAAGTTATTCACAATTATTTTATATATAAAAGTTTGGCATTTACTATATATAAAAGTTTTTATTTACTATATATACAATTCCGGCATTTACAAACTATACAATTCTTTTTCATAAATCGTTGATAATCAACGACTTCCGGCGGCAGGCGCGCCGTAAGTACCTGACAGTCAGGCACTTACGGAAAACTGTTTGTTAAAAAACGAGAGGATCAGGCAACTTTGTGTTACTCGCAAACCAATCGGATGAGTCAATGACTTCCCCGTTTAGGACAGGCTCAAACTTGAATTGGAAAACATTTGCATTCGCTATGCCGTTGACACGTTCGCGCGTGGTAGGCGTATTCCAACCTGCCAAGCTCCAACGCACTAACCCGTCAGGGTCACGCTTAACAATTGCATTGCCATGCAACCAAACGGTTTTTCCGTCTGTTTCGGTATTACCGACTTTTAAGGATTTGCCTTGCTCGAAGGCTTTTTTAATTTGTTGTGTTACTTTTCGCATACTATAGGCGCTCCACTTTGTTTTTGTATTTGTTTAGCGATCTGAAGAGCTTGAGCTTCAGTCTTTGCGTTGTCAACGAGTTTCCCAAAAAGGCGAATGTCAAACCAATTTGAGAAGTTAATGTTCTTAGCTATCTTAATCATATGTTTTTAATGTAAACTATTTTTTATGTAATTGCAAGCAAAAAGCGAATTATTTTATTGCTTGTTTAATCATTTCAAGATTCCAAACATGACCACCGGGACATTCCCAAAGATCTAAAGCCTCAGACATGGGGCTAGCTTGGATACGAACAAGACCATTTTCTTGTATGAACTTTTGTATTTTCTTATCTAACATATATACAACCTAGCATACAAAGTCCCAAAAGTCAAGAAAAACCTTCACCTATTTTCTTGCACAATTCTATTACATAGATTGGCATGGTATCTGTACGGCAGTTTCGTAAGTTGCTGTATATCAACGACTTATGGCGCGCCCCGCGCCGGAAGTGCCTGATTACCAAGCACTTAGGGCTTTGTTGTATTGTGCAATTATTTAGTCATTCATAACCCATATTCTGCCCTCATAGTCCAACTTTCCTGTCATATCAGTGAATTGACCATTCTTGACATTTACTTGCACAAAGTCCTCGCTAACAAAGTAAGCATTTTTCTCTTCGGGATGTCTTGCGTCAACTTCGGCAATTATGACATCGCCACAAGATGAAGTTGTCAAGAGCAATTTCTTTCTTCTTACTAAGTCCATGATTAAGAAGGGAAAAGCCCGTATCTGTGAGACTTGTCTTTTGCAGACAAGCGACGTTTTAGCAGTTTCTCTGCTTCTTTCTTGGGAAGAGCCATGGACTCAACCTGCCATACAGCACCTGCTTTATTCTCGATGGATTTTAGAACGTATTTAATCATATTAGTAATGTAGTATAGTTAATGTTAAAAGTCAAGCAATTAGCAATCTTTTTGAGATTCCCATTTGAGTTGCCAATCTCTGCAACGGCAAGGAGTTCTAGGCGCGGGATCTGCAATCTTAGCGATCTCTTGCCCAACGTCAAAACGAGCTTGCCAAGCTGCGCCGTAGGCACTAGATTGATCTTGCAAACTCTTTGAGTTGTCCCAAAGGTTGTAGCAACGGGCGTTAAGTTCATTCCATTTTTGATTTAATTCTTGTAATGTCATAAGTATAAAGTAGCGCGGTTAAGGGTAAAAGTCAAGCGAATTGCAATCTTTTTTTATGCTTTTGTTTGCGAGGCAAGATCTTATTCTTGCGCTTGTGGGGCTGAGATTTTGGCATGATTATTGTCTTTCTAACCTTAACTTTCATACATACAACCTAGCACACAAAGCCCGAAAAGTCAAGAAAAACTTTCAACTATTTTATTGCCTTATCCTATCGTGGGCTAAGTGCATTGTGCAACTTTTTAAGTGGGCTAATTGGCGCGGTATTTGTACGGCAGTGTTGTAAGTTACTACATATCAACGACTTATGGCGCCGGGCGCGTCGTAAGCCCTTGACTATCAACTACTTAGGATTTACTTTTCCCAAATTTGGTTTATGTAGTAAGTATAGTCCACATTAAACTCCAAGTGAGCTTGCAACTCACGAACACGCTTGGCAACTTGTCGCCTTACCTCATGCTTGTCTTTAGCACGGAAAGTCAAGACATGGTTTGTGCTTTCCATGTTGATTATTGTGTTTGTATTCGTGTTGAAGAATGGCAAACTTTTTCCTCCGACAGAGTAAGCGTGAACATTTGCAGTGAATGTTTTATTTTTAATCATACCTAAACCTAAACTATAAACTAGGAAAAGTCAAGTTATTTTTTAATTTTTTATTCTATTGTAAATTGCTTATCATCAACGACTTATGGCGCGCCCCGCGCCGGAAGTGCCTGATAGCCAACGACTTACGAAAGTCCCGTTCATATATCGTGCCAACTTGTGACCTTTATTTTATTGCATTATACTACTACGACACAAGAGGATTGTGTAAGAATTTAGTTGATCTTTTTTCTTGCAATTTGGTCGATTGTGTGCTACCTTGTAGGTATATGATTAAGAAAACTAAATTCAAAAAAGGAGACGTTCTCCTCTCACGAGACAACAAAGTCTTTCAATTCATTCAAGCCACCAAGCACCCTGAGCTTGGCACTATCGCTATGGTTCGCCCATACCTCACTAATCGCAAAGTCGGTATTCGATTTGAAGATGTAAAATTACATCCTCTTTTTGCTTGACCTTTTAACCTAGTCACGTTACATTACTATTATGGATAAAATTAAAACATTAGAAGCTGAGATCGGAGAGCTTGCCTCTGCACTCAATCGCATGAACGAGAACGTCACTCCTGAGACGGCAACGACTGTCAAGGTTGCCAACGAGGTTTTTGGTGGCACTCTCGAAAGGCTACAAGAAGAGCTGAGAATTGCTCGGCTTGCTCATGCCGAACAAACTAATCTCGTTATATAATTATGGAATTATTAAGCATTATATTATATGGCATAATTTTAAGCAGTTATTTATTGATGAATAATTAGGTTAAAAAAACCCACCCCATTTCTCAAAAAAATTAAGCGATTAGTTTTCTTGAGAGTGGCGGGGGGTACTATTTATCAATATCCCCGAACATTTGAAAACTTTGAAAAAACGCTTAGTCAAAAAAAATCCGGGACGAGATTTTGTTCCCTAGTGGACGATAGGAGTGTACTTAGTATTAAGATGAACACAATACTATCAGTCTGCTCCGAATACAGCGATAACGTTTGGTATTCGGGATTCGAGGTAAACAGTGGTCCTGAAAAAATAGCTATCGAAATTGAGAGAAAGTATCAATTTTCTTTCTTAAAGATAATGGCCAGAATTGGCTATGCGCTAGACTCAATGAAAAGAGGGGACTCAAAAAACAGCATCTTGACCCTAGTCAAGTCGGAAAAGTCTGTCTTCGCACAGTAATCCCTTAGACAGTACATTATGAAACCGGCACCTCCGCCGCATACTCATTGTTGGGTATACTCAAAATGGGGCAGAAAGAAAGCCAGAGTGATGATGGAATACCTAATTATAGGTGGAAAAGATCACGGCAAAACTTTTGTTGCTATAGAGTTATTAGATAGGATGATAAAGGGTAAAGACAGACATATGACAATACAAAAACAAGAAATTGAATACATCGAGGATTAAATAAATTTAAATTTAATCTAAATTAGTTGAGGGGCGGTGTTTGCCGCCCCTTTTCTATTTTTATAGAGTCAAGAGCGCCTTTGGCTTCCTTTCCCAAGGAAGTAATCGCGCAATCTTCAACATTAACTCCATCTTCCATCCAAGGGGGTAATATTGTAGTAATTCTATTATTCCATTTTTGAAAGACTGGTATAATTCTTTTGCCTTTGTAGTTGCCCACGTAGGCTACCCTACCTTTTTTACATTTAATATCGTAAAGAGGTCTAAATGTGCCTTTCCAGATCAATCTAACTATCTTCTTGAAGTCTTTGACATCAAGGTTCAATAAAACCCTCTCATCTCCTTTTTCGGATGCATGAGCGGCATCATTTGGCATTTCAGAATGGTAATTCATCTTCTTCCTCCTCATCTTCTTCTATTGTTTGATTTTCACTATTATTCAAAAGTTCCCAGAGAAACATATCTTGTAAATCTTGAATTTCTAGGAAAGCTTGATGTTTATTTTTTCTAACAACATGAAAAGCAATTTCTTCTGAAGCACTTACTTCTCTCTGCAGCAAATCTCTACTGGGAAAAGGAATTGTATTTGAGAAATATCTATTTATCCCTTTTAGTATTGCTACTCCAAGAGATTTTTCATTTAATTTATCAATATATTCCATTTGAGGATAACTCTTACGAGCTTCTGCCATAATAGCATTGAACAATTCTGTAAACTTACTCATTTTCATAATTTTTATTGTAACATAATTTAAAATGAAAGAAAAGAAAAAAATTAATTATTTTTAATTTTAATCAAAGAACCTGACTCTAGCATACTGTCATATGCATCATAGACATCTGTAACTAATTTTCTAAAACTTGGAGGTTCATCAAATTTATTTCTATTAGTATCATAATCTGCTTGGTACTCCCTATAGATATTAATTGCCATAATTAATCTGTGTATATGTTCTTCATCAGTAAGCATGTTTCTTTTGTGATTTGTATTTTTCATATTATCTGTTTATTTTTAGGGTTAATAAAATTCTTTACTTATATTGCATTGGGGAAATAGAAATCAAGTGTGAAAATAATTCGCGTTCTCATATACTGCTTTGTGGAGTTACAGAGCAGCTGTGAACGTTTTTGAAAAAAAGTTTTATCATTCTTATAATACAGTATGCAGTAAAAGTAGGGGGGTGTGACAATTTTGTAAAAAAAAGTTTCATTATTAATAATTCATCTGTCTACTTACTATAGTGCCACACTTAAAGAAAAAAGAAAGAAAAAAATGCATTTTGATAAAAGTTTTTTTTATTTTATAATGAAATGTGGATTTTAAAAATTTAAATCGTAAAGAGTACAATAGGCTTAGGTATCAATGGAAACTGCTTAGTCAGGAGTATGAAGACATACAAAAAGTAGCAAATAAAATAAATATTAAATTTGTTGACTATGTTTATATTTTTACAAAGGAAAACAACATTAAAAACCCATTTGATAAAATCGAGGATACAAAGAAAGATAAATCGCGTGACAACAGTACATTATCTTCTTCCTCTTCGGTTCGTACTCTCTATCGGGATATAATGAAGCAAACTCATCCAGACAAAAAAGAAAACAACACTGAACTCTATGTTGAGGCTACAGTAGCAAAAAAAGAAAACAATTTACATAAATTATTAGATGTTGGAAAGAAATTAAAATTAAATTTAACAGATATTTCACGCGATCAGTTAAATGTATTAGAATCTAACATAAAAGAAATTAAAGATAAAATACGCGAAATAAAAAACTCATATCCGTGGGTCTGGTTCCACGGTAGTCAAAAAACTAAACATGAGGTTATCTATGGCTTTTTAACTGAAATGAAATGCTTTGAATAAAAATTAAATTTACAAGAAACACGAAATCTGCAAGTTCGTGTTGATTTTTTCTATAAATTAAATACTATAAGTGTATATATATCTGAATGCCAAAAACAAAAAAACCCTCTGTCGAATTAGGGCAATTGAATCCTCCCAAAATTACTCTTCGTACCAAAGGACTATCTGAAAAACAGAAGCAGTTAGTTAGGCTTTGCATCAATAGCGACAATAAAATCGTCTTTATATCGGGGCCAGCAGGATCAACAAAAACCTATGTAGCTGTATACTCAGCTTTAAAACAATTAAAAGCAAATGATGAGCTAGATCTACTGTATGTAAGAACTGTTATTGAAAGTGCTGAAAAAGGACTTGGGGCATTGCCGGGTAATATAGATGAGAAATTTAATCCCTACATGGCGCCTTTAGATGACAAGCTTAGAGAACTTCTTCCAGCAACCACGGGAGTGGTTGATGATTTAATAAAAAAACAAAGAGTTCAAGCAATGCCAATTAATTATTTAAGAGGAGCTAATTGGATTAATAAGATTGTTGTTGCAGATGAAGCTCAAAACTTTACATTTAAAGAACTTACTACATTAATTACTCGCTTAGGAGAAAATAGTCAACTATTTATTTGCGGAGACTACATGCAAAGCGATATTAATGGTAAAAGCGGATTTAAAGACATCTACAACCTTTTTGACGACGAAGAAAGTCAAGAACAAGGGATTCACTGTTTTTCTTTTGGATTATCAGATATCAAAAGAAGTAAAATTTTATCATATATCATAAAGAAGCTTTCTCGATAATTTAGTGTAACTCATTATATGTTAGGTAGTATAATGAACACTGTTATGGGTGCAGGCATCAAGTTAGGAGCTAATTTGATAAATTTTTGGTTGGAGCAAAAAAGGCACGACCAAATGATGATAGCTGCTAGAGACAATGAAATGCTGAAGGCTTTAATTGAAAATCAAAACAAACAAGCTAGCGATCCTTTTGTAAAAGTTACTAGAAGAATTTTATTTTTATCAATCACATTTACTATGTGTTTTTTAATGATTTTTTATGCTATGAACCCACATATATCTTATGATGTTATTGTACAGAGAGGAGATAATGCTAAATGGGGAATATGGTCTTGGATATTTGGTGGAACAGATTGGATACAAACTAGGCTAACAGGAGGACTTATGTTAAGTTCTTTTATAGATTTATGTTTTATGGTAGTTGGCTTTTATGCAATACCTTCTAAGGGAAAATAAAATGAAATTAATAACAATCTTACTTATTCAATTTTTACTAACTGGATGCATGACGCAAATTCCAAAGTTAACTCCAGCACCAAATTCACCCCCACCTGTTCACAATATACCATTTGAAGAAATTGACATAGATGAAGATGGAAATATTGACAAAGGTGAGTTTGCACAAATTTCTCAATCTCCAGAAATAGATACCACTACGCCCGTTATATGGTTTGTTTTGCTAGTTGTCTTAATAGCTGGAATGGTTTCGATTACAAGAATTATAAAAAGTGACAAAAAGGAATAAATTATGGCAAATGTACAATTAAGAATTGGAGACACTGCTGTCTTAGAGGTTTATATTTATAAAAATGATGAATTAATGGATTTGGATGAGTTCTTAGTTTTATTTACGGTTAAAGCCCCATTTGAGGGAGCTGCTGCGGTATCTGCATATGATGATACATCTGCAATTGTTACTAAAAATAGTGACTTAGATGGAGGCATTGAAAAAGTATCAGACACCAAAGGTTTAATTAGGATAAGTTTAAGTAGTTATGACAGCAAAAGTATATTAGATGGAGAATATTTATACGATATACAGATATCTAAAGCTGGTACAGTAGATACTGTAATAACTGTTGATTCTGGAACAATTACCTTTAATAAAGAAATTACAACAAGAATAGCGGCCCTGTAATGAGCATTACTCGAAACGAGTACTATACTGGTATACTTACCAAAGTAGACCGTTACCATGCTACTTTAGGCATTCAAATTCCATTACAAGAATATACATTTTTAGTAGATGAAGACGGCAATCAAATAACCTTTCCAGACCCGCGCTACAGAGAAGTATTAGATCCAAATATATATAATTTACCAAAAGATGTTTTTATAGCTGATTTTGATCCTATTAATTCTGAATATGTACCAATAAATACATTTACGGGTATTATGCAATCAATTGATTCTTATCAAACCCAATGGTCACTTGGCGATGGTAAACACTTGAGAATTACTCCCACTCCCACCAATTCAAGCACTCCTTCAGTAACACCAAGTGTTACATCAACAGTAACGCCTAGTCTTACCAGAACTCCAACATCTACATTAACACCAACAAAAACATCAACACCTTCATCAACAATTACTCCAACCTTAACCGCAACACCTACTGCTACAATAACCCCAACTCCAAGTTTAACTTCGACTCCTAGTCAAACACCTGTTCCAACATCAACTCCTACATCAACATTAACTCCTACACAAACTTCTACGGCAACCCCAACTTCAACAAGCACTCCAACTCCAACAGCAACTCAGTCACCCACATCTACAGTTACCCCAACCATTTCTGTAACACCAACAGCTACAAATACTCCAACCATTTCTGTTTCTCCAACTATTTCTGTTTCACCAACTGCAACAATCTCAATCACCCCAAGCATTACAAGAACTCCAACATCTTCAAATACTCCCGGAGTTACTAATACCCCAAGTGTTACATTTACCCCAACACAAACACCAACTCCTTCAATTACTCCAACTCAAACATCTACTTCGTCAGTCACTCCAACTGTTACTCACACACCAACCTCTACAATAACTCCAACCGTAACATTTACTCCAACTCAAACACCAACTCAAACTACCACCTCAACTCCAACTTACAGCCCAACCAATAGTCCTACTCCAACTGTAACACCAACAGCGACTTTATCAATTACTCCTAGCCAAACAATAACACCAACATCTTCCAATACCCCAACGCCTAGTATATCCGTAACACAAACACCTACAAGAACTACAACACCTTCATTAACTAAGACACCAACACAGACTAAAACTCCATCTAAAACACCTACATCTACTAAAACGCCAACACAGACTAAAACTCCTACAAAAACCCCAACACCCACAAGAACCCCAACTCCTACAAGATTCAGAAAATCATCTGTAGATTCAACTTGGTTTAGAACAGATGGATCAAAATGGTATGCAAGTGGAGCTCCAAATGGATTACCTATTAAGGACACTAAAAAGACTTTTGCTCTTTACAGAAAAACATCATGGAACACTAGTTCTCTTTACCCTGCAGCATTTACTCCTACTATTGCACAGCATGCCGCAGTAGGGGAAGAATGGAGAGAAGGAGGAATGTATTCAAATTTTCACGGCAACTATTATACAGTCCCTTGGTGGAGCTTCCCTATGGCTGGTTTAGCTTCTAACAAAGATGTTAAAAAATGTATCGGAAGCACTATTCAAGATGAGGCTTTTGGTATAGATTTTTGGACATATCTGTTTTACATGCAAAATGAATCTAAGGCGGGTACTGAGTATATTATATATTCAACAAACAACAGTAATTCTTCTCAAAATCTGTTTGGAGGAATGTCCGTAGGTTTTACTATACGTAATTCAAGTAATGTTTGTTACCCTTGGATTGAATATGATGCATTTGGTACAATAGTCAGAAAAGTTGGTACTGTTGGGCAACCTATATGGAAGTGGCATAAAACTAGATTATATAAAAGCAATGTTGTAGTAAATGGAAAAGAAGTTATGAATTGGAGGCTATGGATAAACAATCAATTATCAATAGATCATACAGATGAATCTTTCAGAACGTTCAATCAAGAGCAAAGCAAAAACAACTTCATAAAAATAGCTGGAGAAAATGCAGGAGGTCAAAGAAGATTTAATGGCTACCTGTACGACTTTAAAGTGTATAATATATAAATGGCTACAAAACGTCCAGACCAGCTGCCCTCAGGTTCAGATTTCGAAATGAACGACCTGCTTATGATAGAAAAAGACCCTGATACTTTTGATAGGTCTTTAGTAAAGACATCTATAAGTGATTTTATGGGCTCTGCTCTTAAATTTGACCCAGAAAGATTTGGGCAAAACCCAATCACAGGTTTTCAGTCTCAATTTAAATGGTTAATGGAATCAATGAATGCTTTGTCTCAACAGCCAGCATTTGAATCTACTGTAAATCCATATGCTTCAGTTCAAGCTGCAGATCCAGACGAAGCGGCATTACTACCTACTCCAACACCAACATATACTCCAAGTGCAACCCCTTTAATACCACCCACACCAACACCAACAGTAACACCTAGTATAACACCAACACCAAGCACTCCTACATTTATTAGGCAAAATGCCATTACTATAGAAGGCTCCAATGATATCACTAGAATAGTTAGAAATATACCAAATGAATTAATGCCTGAATACATAGGCGATTACAAATACGGTGGAGGAATACTAGCTGCAACAGGATGGGAGTTTATAAGTAATCAAGGCTATTATTTTGCGAATGACCCTGCAGATCCATCATTATACGAAAATTCACCCTTCCTAGCAGAGGATGAAGCTCCCTATCCGCTTTACGATTCAATTCCTGATAATTTCACAAAAAGTCCATTTGATGAAAGATTGTACGTATTTCAAAAAGGTGATTATGGAGGAGATGATAGTGATCAAGTGCTCATTGGTGTAGTTACATTTGATGGAACTCAAGGAGCTTATTCATCTTTTGAAACTCCAATGTTAGCAAATTCATCAATAACATTTTCAATTAGATATTTATATTAATGGCTAAAATAAAACTAGATAAAACACTCACACAACTAAGTCAACCTGAAGTTGAGGGGTTTTTCTTGCTTAAAAGAGATGACGGGACAGCGATAGGAAATGCTTCAGATTTTTTCTACTTCGAAGATCCAGATAGAAGAATGTTACAAGGTAATGTTTTGGCTGCAGATTTTAATGGAGATGGAGATTTTTCTGCCGGATCGGAGGCACCAAATACAGCATATATTAATGTACTAAAATCACAAACTAATATATTTGGTCAAGCATATTCTCAAGGTGCTAATGATAGGGAAACTGAATTGAATGCCATGGATGCAGCCATCGCAAAAGCGGGAAACAATGCACATTTAGCTTTTCGAAGTTGGGTCTCAATGAATGCAGGAGGTGCTATCTCTCCTACTGCAAATTTTGGAACCCCTCCTAAAAGTGAAAGTTTTCTAAAGATATTAGCAGCTCCAGCAAAACCTTTTCACGGAACTAAAAAAAATGTTATAGATATACTCAATAGCTTTTATGGCTTTACTACCGCTGAGCAAAAAAAATATGCAGGAGTAGAAAATTTTGCAAGTTTATTTAATAAACAAGATAGTTTTCAGGTAGCAGTTACTCAAACAATTGGTTCTATATTCACGGATGTAAACCTAATGGATTACTACAAGAATAATGCTCCTTGGTGGGATGATACCAAAAAAGAAGGTGGGTCAATTAGCGGAACTCTTTATAATTATAGAAACATAACTGGATTAAGTGGTCAATTTAGTGGTTTAGAACATCAATTAACTGGTTTAGAATATACGGTTACAGGTGGAAAATCTAGCTCTATTTATAGCGGGTTCGTAAACCTTGTAGACACCCCAACTGGGTTTTCTGGAGGAATGATTTTACAAGCCACTAATGATGGCACAGGTTTGGAATTTATTGATGCAACTGGATTTTTAACTAGTGAGGATATAGTTTGGAAAGTTTATGCAGATAAATCTAAGTTACCTAGTGCAGCAAGTTATCATGGAATGTTTGCGCATGTTCATGGTGATGGAGGAGCATACATGGCTCATGGCGGAGAGTGGCATAAAATATGGCCCACTCAAGTTTCCTTTACAGGGCTTTCTGGCACCCCTGCAAGTTTTGATGGAGCTAATGGAAAATATTTAAGAGTAACTAACGATGCTACTGGAATAGAGTATGTTGATCTAGAGGCTGGATCAGCATCTTTTACTGGGCTCTCAGGCACTCCACCAAGTTTTGTTGGAGCAAATAATAAGTACCTCAAGGTTACTTCAGATGCCACAGGTA
>MDTC01171499.1_pt1 | contig 24853 bp, 30 predicted proteins | sample 811181 | NCBI WGS metagenome assembly MDTC01 (sample SAMN05326644, study PRJNA326480) | marine metagenome | isolation source: seawater | place: Pacific Ocean: North | collected 2011
ATATGTTAAGTATATTTAAACACCCTTCTACTAATATCAATCAGGTATTGCTGCTTCTGTTTTTTTTAACTTTATTAACCGCTTGTGGAAATAAAGGCCCCTTAACAATTCCAGAGCAACCACAGGCTGACATAAATATTGAACAATCTTCTGATAACATTACAGAGCAATAAATGACGATTGAATATAAAGAAAATATTCTATACTTTGATAATATAAATATCTCTGACTTAGCCTCTAGTCATGAGACACCTTTCTATTTATATTCTGAATCTATTATTAGGGATAATTTTATATCTTACAAACATAGTTTTGGTAATCATAACCATGTAATATGCTATTCCGTAAAAGCAAATTCTAATTTATCAATACTAGCAGCGCTAAGCAAGCTTGGCTCTGGATTCGATATTGTTTCTGGTGGAGAGCTTCTAAGGGTTATTAAAGCGGGGGGAGACCCAGCTAAAACTGTGTTTTCTGGGGTTGGCAAAACTGAAGATGAAATAAAGTTAGCTCTGGACAGCAATATTATGTGTTTTAATATTGAGTCAGAGGATGAACTTAATACAATTAATCTTATTGCAACAAGCAGGGATAAAAAAGCTAATATTTCTATTAGAGTGAATCCAGCAATTGATGTGAATACTCATCCCTATATTGCAACGGGCATGCAGGATAATAAATTTGGCATAGAACAATCTCAAGTTATTTCCTTATACAAAAAAGCATCGCAAATGTCTGGCATATCCATAATTGGAATTGATTTCCATATAGGTTCTCAAATTGTGGAACTTGAACCCTACCTCGAGTCTCTGTCCAAAATAATCAAGATAGTTGACGAACTTAATTCAATAGGAATTATGCTTAGTCATATTGATATTGGAGGCGGATTAGGTATAGCTTATGAGAATGAAAAAGTTGTTCCAAAAGATCTATTCATCTCAGAGATTATTAAAATCATAGGAAATCGCGATATTTGTCTCCTCATAGAGCCAGGAAGATCTATTGTTGGCGATTCCGGCATATTGGTTTCTGAGGTTATTAATATTAAAAAATCATCTAGTAAGAGTTTTGTCATAGTTGATGCTGGCATGAATGATTTATTGAGACCGCCACTCTATGATGCATATCATTCTATCAAAGAAGTTTCAAAAAAAAATGATAATCCTGAGATTTACGATGTTGTTGGGCCTATATGTGAAACAGCAGATTTCATTGGCAAGAACCGAAGCCTCGCTATCAATAAAGGAGACTATTTAATAGTTGAAAATGTTGGAGCTTATGGGTTTGTGCTAGCATCAAATTATAACACTAGGCCTAAAATAGATGAATATATAATATTAAAAGATGATATAAAAAAAATTCGCGATAGAGATAGTATAGATCAAATTCTTGAAAATGAATTAAAATTCTTATAAGTATTTTTAAACAATTATGAAAGTTAATTTTGTCAAGATGAATAGCCAAGGGAATGATTTTATAATCATTGACAATACTATTGCTGCACATTCTCTAACACTAACTCAAATTAAAAAAATATCTTCGAGAGATGACATAGGTTGTGATCAAATTTTAATGTTAGACATTAAAGATATGCATCATGTTTCATGTAGGATTTTTAATCAAGATGGCTCTGAAGCATATCAATGTGGTAATGGAATGCGGGCAATCATGTTTTTTCTCAATAAATATTATAAATATATTCATGCTTGTATTATTGTTAAAGGTATTAAATACCTTGCTTCTATTGATGGTGAAAAAAATATTAAAATTAACATGGGTAAACCTGATTTTATTAATTCTAAAATAGTTAGCGATCTACCCGTGATATCTATTGATAAATTGAAGGTTGGCTATATGTTTAGACAAGAAGATTTCTCTTTCTCCTACTCTCCTATTAGTCTTGGTAATTTTCATTGCGTTGTTTTTTCTGATGATTGTTATAGTGAAAAAGAGCGTATCTCAAAAATCTTATATAACTATTACAAAGATGAGCCCAATATTTCATTTATTCTAAATTATAAAAATTTTTACCAGAAAAAAGATAGTCATATTAGACTCAAGGTTAAGGAGCGTGGAGCGGGCTGGACAAAATCTTGCGGCAGTGGAGCATCAGCAACTGCAGCATTAGTAATAAAAAATTCCATTCATTCTGATGATCTCATTGATAGAGTTTCTATAGAACAAGATGGAGGTAGACTTGATATCCAATGGATGACTAACTCTGATAGTGATAACAATCTCTACTTAATTGGTCCTACTACTTTCGAGTATGAGGGTATTTGGAATGACTGATTTCAAAGACGCTATATTGTCTTTCTCTTCATACCTCAAGTATGAAAAAAGATACAGCAGTGATACTTTAAAAAACTATCACATAGATCTAGATAAATTCTCTAATTACTTAAATAGTATCAATACATATTCTTTATCTGATATTTCTACTGAAATTATTCAAGGCTATATAAATTCTCTAAACAGATCTGGTTTTTTGGCAACTACACTTGCTAGAAAAGCTTCCTCGATAAGATCTTTCTTTTCTTTTTTATATAAAAAAAAATTAATCACTAACAACCCATCAAAGAATATTATTGTTCCTAAAAGACTTCAAAAATTGCCGCTCATTCTTTCTGTAGAACAAATTACTGAACTATGCGATATACCTGAAACTAGTTTTGCATCAATTAGAGATAAAGCGATGATAGAGCTCATGTATGGTTCAGGTTTAAGACTGAGCGAGATTACATCATTAAATATTTCATCCATTAGTAATAAAGATAAATTAATTTCAGTTATAGGTAAAGGCAACAAACAAAGATACTTGCCAATTGGATCCCAAGCATTAATGGCTTTAGATAAATGGCTTATAAAAAGGAATGCTTCGGATATTTCTGATGAAGCTCTATTTTTAAATAAATACGGCAAGAGACTGTCCAATAGATCAGTGCAAACTCGTTTAAACTACTGGGCCAGTTATAAGGGACTGAACTGTAAAATAAGCCCACATACTCTGCGTCATTCTTGCGCAACCCATCTTCTTGAGTCCTCTGGAGATTTACGAGCTGTTCAAGAATTTTTGGGGCATGAGGACATAAGTACAACCCAAATTTATACAAATGTTGATTTCGAACATTTAAAAAAGATCTATTCGAGAGCACATCCTAGGGCTGTAGCCAAAGATAAGAATAGTCAGTGAAATCTATTAAATATAAATATATACTAAGTTAGATGATTAAGCCTACTGAAATTAGATATATTAAAAAAACAAATACACTTTCTTTAACGTTTGAAGATGGGCTTAATGCTGATTTAACGTCTGAGTATCTGAGATGTTTTTCACCGTCTGCAGAAGTTAAAGGACATGGTCCTGGACAAGAAGTATTGCAGAAAGGAAAAGAGAATGTTGGAATTGATAATATTGAGCCCATTGGGAATTATGCCGTAAAGCTTGTGTTTGATGATGGGCATAATACTGGATTATATTCCTGGGAATATTTATACGACTTATCTAAAAATTATAAAAGCTATTGGCATGATTATTTAGAAAAACTAAGCAATGATGGGTATGTGAGAACAAAGCCATGAGTAAATTCAAAGTTATTAGCACAAAAAATGCCCCGTCAGCAATAGGAGCATATTCTCAGGCAATTAAAGCTGGTGATTTTATGTATATATCTGGTCAGATACCACTTAACCCAGAGAATATGGAGCTTGTCTCTGAAGACTTTAAAGATCAAATCAATCAAGTCATTGCTAATCTGAGCGCAATAGTTGTTGAAGCTGGCTGTCAACTCAGTGATGTTGTAAAACTAAATGTTTATCTGAAAGATCTTGAAGATTTTCAGTCTGTTAACGATGAAATGTCCAAGATATTTAGTCAACCCTATCCTGCTAGAGCAGCTATCGAAGTAAGTCGTTTACCGAAGGATGTTTTAGTTGAAATGGATGCCATTGTTTATATTGGTGACTAAGCCAAATGATTACAAAACATATTTTAGACGACAGAAATCTTGAAGGTTTACCATCGGTTGGGCCTTCTACTAAATCAAAACTGAATTCAATTGGAATAAGAAGAATTAGTGATTTAATTCTGTTTTTGCCATCTTTTTTAATTGATAAAACTAAATTAACAAGCCTTGCAGACATTGAAAATTCATCATCTGGCTTATTTATAGGAGAAATCAAAAGAGTTTTTAAAACCAAAGGGTTCAAGCCTAATTTAATAGTACAAGTTGATGTCGAAAATACCGATATTCAAATACGCTTTCTTCACAAAATAATGATTTATACAAATCTAAAAGTAGGACATAAAATAAGATTTTCTGGCCTTATAAGAATTAAAGGCAAACTTATTGAGATGATTCATCCAGATGTTGAGATCCTTACCGGTAAGAAAAACATAGAAAATGTTGTACCATACTATCAAACAAAGAAAATGGTTTCTCAAAATAAAATACGTAAACTTATAAAATATGTATATGAATATTTAGTAAATAAAAATAATACAGATATTTTCAGTCAAAGTCTTTTAAACAAATTAGACATGCCTCAATATTTAGATGCATTAAAATATTGCCACTTTCCTGAATCTCATAATTATTTTGAGTCAAACTCGTTGTTTGAGTCAGGCAGACAAAGATTTATTATTGAGGAATTATTAGCTTATAAGTTGATACTTAATAATGCAAAAAAGAAATATGAGTCAAATAAAAGCGCTAAGTTTTCAGTTAGGGATGAAATTATTAAAAACTTTATTAGCGCATTACCTTTTGATTTAACATCTTCTCAAACGAAAGCCATAAACGATATTAAGTTGAGCTTCGAGAATCCATTCCCAACTAAAAGACTCATACAGGGTGATGTAGGATCTGGTAAAACCATTATTGCAGCTATTGCATCTATGTATAGTACGTCATCTAACTTACAAGTTGCAATTCTTGTTCCAACAGAAATTCTAGCTGACCAGCATTTTAAAACTTTTAAACAGCTATTCACTAATTTTTCTGTCACAGTAGAATGCCTTAAAAGTAAAATACCGGATAAGAAAAAAAATACAATACAAGATTCTATTTCAAATGGAACTGCAAATATTGTCATAGGAACTCATGCGCTTATAGAAAAAAATGTTACATTCAAAAATTTAGGTTTAATTATAATTGACGAACAGCATAAATTTGGAATTAAACAAAGAATTCAAATATCATCAAATAATGTTAAAGATATTTATCCGCACGAAATATATTTATCCGCAACTCCAATACCTAGATCATTATCTCTTGTTTTGTATGAAGGATTAGATTATACCATTATCGATCAAATGCCTAAGGGTAGAAAAACCATAATTACTAAGACCATTGAATCCTCTAAAAAAGCTGATCTATATGATCATATTTTCAATATCCTCGAATCTAATGAACAAATATACTGGGTATGTTCTTGTATAAATTTAACAGAGTCGTTAGAGGCTGAATATGTTACTGGCATTTTTGATAGTCTATCAGATAAGTTTCCTTCTTATAAAATTGGTATTTTGCATGGAAGAAATGACTCCAAAGAAAATATTAAAAATATGAACTCATTCATTAAAGGTGAGATAAATATACTGGTATGTACAACGATGATAGAGGTTGGAATTGATGTGCCAAATGCTACGTGTATCGTGATTGAAGACTCGAATAGATTTGGCTTATCTCAGCTCCACCAGCTTAGAGGCAGAGTAGGCAGGAGTAATAAACAAAGCTATTGTTATCTTATTTATAAAAAAGATATTAATGAAATCGCAAAGAGTCGGCTTGTGGCTCTAGAAAAGTATAACAATGGTTTTAATATTGCTGAAGAAGATCTCAGGCTTAGGGGTGAAGGAGATTATCTGGGAGTTAAGCAATCTGGATCTCATCATAATTTCAAATTAGCAACTCCTGATGATGCCATTCTAAATCATGATATAGTAAAGGACACTATGAAGATCCTTGATAAATTAAGCTTGCAAAATAAAAATAAGTTAATTAAAAGATGGGATAGAAATCAATCAGAAACCCTAGAGTTATGAGTTATAGATATTTAAAAAACTGGAAAAATGAGAGAATATTGCATTCTCTTAATACAAATACCAGATTGAGCATTATAGATAACAATCCACTAACGACTAGATTAATGGAAAAATCCGGACATAATTTTAAAGTACATGTATTGAAACAGACTACCATGCACACAAAGTCTTTGTCTCAAATAAATAACATAAAACCTAGAGAGATAGGAATTTATAGAAATGTTGTTTTGTCTACAGATCATTATCCAAACATACAAGCACATACTTTTATGTCTGAAAAATATATTTCAGGGAAAGAAAGGTTTTTAAAAATACTTGGATCAAGATCTCTTGGCACATATCTCTTAAAGCCAAAAAGATTTCAAAAGAAAGAAGTTTTTTATAAGATAGTCAGTAACTCCATCCATAGGATTGCGATATATAAAAATGGGAAAAAAATAATTTATGTGAATGAGGTTTTCCCAAAAAATTTTAGCTTGGAAAAAGCTTCGATATTAAATGCTAGAGGATAATTCTGAAAATGAGGCTAACCTCAATAGTTTTATTTTATTTGTATTTTTATCATCATTACTGATATATATAAAGTTTTTTAGCCCTGCATGATGAGCAGAAGTTATATTATCGAAAGTATCCTCAACTAAAACTGAATCATTGTAATCAATACCTAGGCTGTTTCTTAATAAGTGCCAAAATTGAATATCTTCTTTAACATAGCCAAGTTCATGAGAGCAAACTAATTGATCAAAATATTTCGATAATTTATACTTAGATAATTTTACATCTAGCGTTTTTCTATGAGCATTTGTAACCAAAAAGAGCTTTTTGTTTAAACTTTTTAATTTACTGAGTATTTCTAGAGAACCTTCTTTCAGACTTATAAGAAGCATATTTTCTTCTTTTTTCTTCTCTTTAATTATATCTATATCTAATATGTTTGACCAATAAACTACATCATACCAATCTTTTGATTTTTTTTTATAATTAAATAATGTATGCGTAATATTTATAGCATCTTTCTCATTGATAGATTTTTTTTGAGCATATACTAATGGTATATATTTTTGCCAGAAGTAGTTATCATAACTTGTGTCCAGTATTACACCGTCCAAGTCAATTAAGTAGTATTTGCTATCTGTTATTGCCATATAATATGCTATTATTTTTTATTAATACTTTACTAATCTTACAATGCCAATCATTAAAAATAAAACACTCATTTCACTTACAAAGTTATTTAAAGTCTCTAAGCTAGATATCGAGTTCCCAAATGATACCACTAGAGAATATGAGGTTATAAGTGGAACTGGCAGTGGTGCTGTCATGATTATCCCAATATCAGATGAATCTATGTTTTTTATTATGGAGTATGCCGCTGCTATAGACTCATATGCACTTACATTCCCAAAAGGAAAAATTGATAAAGGAGAAAAAATCCTTGATGCTGCTAATAGAGAATTGCAGGAAGAAATAGGCTATAAGTCTTCAAATCTAAAACATATATATACGATTGATTTAGCTCCAGGTTATATAGATCATCAAACTCACATTGTACTAGCTAAAGATTTGTCTCCATCAAAGTTGATTGGTGACGAGCCAGAAGACCTTGAAATTATTGAGGTGCCACTAAATAAAATTGATGAACATCTTCTAAAATATAAAGATATTGACTCTAGAGTACTAGCATCTTTATATATCTACTCCAATCTAGCCTCATGATAAGCAGTTCAAAATTTTTAAATATTTTACCAATGTTGCACAAAGCCTGTAGGCAGGCAGGTGAGATGCAAAAAAAATATCATAAAACTAATATTCATGTATTAACTAAATCAAATAAAACACCAGTAACTAAAGTAGACATAGATTCAAATATAATTATATGCAAGGTACTCAAAGAGCTTACACCCGACATACCGATCATCTCAGAAGAAGATTATGAGGGACAACAAAAGCATACATCATTTTGGATCGTTGATCCCTTAGATGGAACACGTAACTATTTAGATAAAGGTAACAACTTTTGTATATGTATATCATTGATACAAGATGGTTACCCTATTTTAGGAATAATATATTCTCCCATGAGCGAATATTTTTACTATGCCTATCTTAATTATGGAGCATATGTAATCAAGAAATCTGGGAGACCAATTGAGATAAAGACTAGCAAAATGTCAAATATCAGAAATAATGTTTATACAAGCATGTCAATTCATAATAATATTCTAGATCAAATATCAAATAATATTAAAAATGTATTATTTGTGAAGTTAGCTAGTGCACTAAAATTTGGTGCAATTGCATCCGGAGATGGTTGTTTTTATCCGAGACTAGGACCAACGCATGAGTGGGATACAGCGGCTGGTCAATGTTTAATTGAAGAGGCCGGAGGTTCTGTTGTCGATAAACATATGAATAGACTAAAATATAATAAGAACTCTAATTTCTTAAATAGTGAATTCTTTGTAATTGGTGACCCTTCATATGACTGGAAACCAGTGATTGATAATATTATTTATGAGAGGAAACTGCTAAGTTAAAGGCCCTTTTATTCCACTTCTTCAGCATTTTATATTTGCCAAGCCTCCCTTTATTCCAGGTAACATGAGCATATTCATAATCTTTCAGTTGTTTTTTATCAGGAGTGTCTTTCATTAGTTTTAACTTGATTTTATGTTATCATAAATCTCAACAGAAGAACTATGTTAAAAGCTTTATTTGAAAATATATCCCCTAAAAAATTCTATTATTTTTCTTCAAGAATAATTCCTTGGGCTTTTTTTGTTTCTCTACTTTTTATAAGTTATGGCCTATATTTAGGTCTTTTTGTGGCGCCATCAGACTATCAACAAGGCGATGCTTTTAGAATAATATATGTTCATGTGCCAAGTGCTTGGTTGTCGCTTTTTGCATATTCTGCTGTATTCTTTTGTTCTATTGTTGCATTGATTTGGAAAATTAAAGTATTTGAGATATTAACTATTGCATCAGCTAAAAATGGAGCATTATTTACTTTTCTAGCTTTAGTTACAGGCTCTATCTGGGGCAAGCCTATGTGGGGAACATGGTGGGTATGGGATGCGAGACTCACATCTGAACTAATTTTGTTATTTATTTATTTATCAATTATATTTTTATATTATTCATTCGACGACTATAGGAAAGGTGCAAGGGCATCAAATATATTAGCAATCATTGGATTTATAAATATTCCAATTATTCATTTTTCTGTTGAGTGGTGGAACACATTGCATCAAGGCCCATCAGTTATGAAATTTAGTACACCATCAATAGCTAGTGAAATGTTATCTCCTCTTATATATACGAGTATAGGATTCACATCATACTTGCTCGCTGCAATACTGTTATCATCTAGAAATGAATTAATGGTTCGAGAAAAAAATACTAAATGGATTAAATCAATCTAGACTTATTTTCAAGGCTTTGCTGCATGCTATCGGGGATACTAATAAGAAAATTAAGAAAATTATTGTCATCATTAAAAGCTCAGAATTATAGCTAATATCAAAATATGAGTTATTAACTGCACTTGTGCCAAAAATTAGGATTGGTATATACATAGGCAATACAATTATTGATACTAAAATCTTATTTTTCTTTAAACTTATTGTTAAAGCTGCCGCTATCGACCCGATTAAACTCATTGTGGGAGTTCCAATAATAAGTGTTATAAAAAGCACGAAGGATGTATTTGTATCAAGTCCTAAAATCATGCTTAGTATCGGGGCTACAATAACTATAGGGAGATTTGATAAAATCCAGTGTGATGTAATTTTGGCAAATATGTCTCTTTCCATATGTCTATTATTAATAATAAACATATCTAAAGTTCCATCATCGTAGTCTTCTTTAAATATTGTTTCTAAATTAAGAACACAAATTAAAAGACATGATATCCAAATCATCAAAGGTAATAATTCAGTTATAATATTTTTTTCTACATAACTTATAGATATATTAAAAAAGATCATAATAATAAATAAGTACATTATTGGCATAAGTACCTCTAAACCTGAACGAGATGCTATTAAAAACTCTTTATTAATGTTATTAAAAAAATTATTCATTTGCTAATTTGCATATTGTTGACATCATATTTTTTATTATTAATGCTTTTATGATTAGTCATAATTACAGACCCATCATTTATTATATGTTCATGAATACTTTTATCGAGTATCGTAATCGTGTCATTATCTAATGCGCTATATGGTTCATCTATGACCCAAATTTTTGCACCAGAGATATTAGCTCTCATCAGCGAAACTTTTTTTTGTTGACCATGTGATAGATATTTTGTTAAGTAATTTCTATATTTATCCATTCCATATTTTGAAATCATTTCATCTATAGCGTTTTGTTTGTTGAGAGTATCAGAATATCCAAATAATAAATTTTCATTTAGTGTTAAGTTACTTTTAATGCCATACTTGTGACCAATATATGAAATATCGTTTTGTTGTTCCTCGATATTATTGATAACATCACCACTTGTAGGTTCAGTTATGCCGACTAATATCTTTAATAGTGAAGTTTTCCCACTTCCATTATGCCCAAAAATATTTATAACAGATGAGTTATAGAGAGAAAGCGACATATTAGATATAATAACTTTATCATTTCTTAATAGGCTTATATTTTTGAGCTCTACTAGTGCTTTATTCATTATTCATATTCTTCATATATGTCACAACACTATATGGTAAGTTATTATTTGAGAGAGTTGCCGTCTCTTTCAATATCATTTTATCTGATATTATAACGCCATCAGGATCAGAAAACACATAACTGCCTTCTTTAAAAATAACATCACTAAAATGTAATTCTTTCCCATATTCCCCAATATCTTTTTTTTCACTTTTTATTGGCATAGTATTTATAGCTTTTATGCCAATTGGAATTTGATTTATAATCTCAGAATCTCTTATACAGCCATTAATGATAAAGCCAGACCATCCATTGTCACAAGCAATTCTAGCAAGATTATCTCCAAGCAATGCGCACTTAGTAGATGCATTTCCATCAATTACCATTACATCCCCATTAACTATTTCTTGAACCAGTTTTTTTACATATGAATTATCATCTTGAACCAAAACAGTTCTAATTTTGCCAAAAAACTTACTGCTTTTCCCATACATTTTAAAAATAGGTTTTGCAATTTGTATATCATTATTTTCATCACAAAGATCAGCTGTATTAAAATTTATCATAGTTTTAAGCTCTTTCTCAATTTTATTAGTATTATTAAAGCAGGAAAAGCAATAAGAGAACAGAAAATAAAATATAATTCCCAATCTAATATTTCAACTAAGAAACCCGAAGATCCAGAAAAAAGAGTCCTGGGCAAAGACATTAATGCTGTCATTAGTGCAAATTGAGTAGCGGTAAATCTTTTATTTGTCATATTTGCTATGAAAGCTAAATAAGCTGTATAGCCCATTCCTGCAGCCAAGTTTTCTAAAGATATTACAGCCATTAACATATATAAATTGCTTCCTATAAAAGCTAGTATTGAGAATCCAAGAGTCGCTATAGCTTGAAATAAACCAAAAATCATCAAGGATCTATATAGCCCTATTTTTAATGATATTAAACCACCAGCAAATGCACCAATCAAAGTAGCAAATAAACCAAAAAACTTAACTATTGTTCCTATTTCAGTTTTTGTAAAACCAATATCTAAATAGAAATTTGTGCTTAAAGAGTGAGCCATTGTATCTCCAATTTTATACAAGAGAATAAATAGCAATATCAGTACTGGAACTAACAAAGGATTATTTAGAATATTTCGTCGAGATATCTTTGTCCTAGTTTTTAAATTAGCTATCCTGTCATCGGCAATATTCACTGATACATGTCTGTTAAAAAACTCAATGAATGGATTATATATTGCTGAGATAAAGCCAGATGCTTTATAGTGTTGTTTTGGCTCATCAGCTATTATTGTTATGAATACACCATATATCATTACTAATGACATTAATGCATAGACCATTTGATATGTCATATAATCTGCTAAAATTAGACCGCCAGCACCAGCAGCTAATGCACCAATTCTATATCCTAGAACATATGCTGATGCACCGATCGTCTGCTCATTATCACTTAAAGATTCTCTCCTATATGCATCTATGACTATGTCCTGAGATGCAGATGAAAAGGCAACTAGTGTAGCTAAAATAGCCACATTAAAAGCATTCATGGCTGGGTTAGCCATACCGAGCAATATAATAGATACAATCAATAAAGCTTGTGTGACTAATAGCCAGCTTCTTCTTCTGCCAAATCTTGATAGCGTAATATGATCAAACAGAGGAGCCCAAATAAATTTTAAAGAATATGGAAGGCCAACTAATGCAAATAAACCAATCGTAGATTTTGATATCCCTTCATCAGTTAACCAAGCTTGTAGCAACGTTATCGTCAATAATAATGGAACTCCAGAAACAAAACCCATTGATAATGTTATAAGCATCTTTTTTTCTAAATATGGGCTCATCGGTAATAAAAGATTTTTTAGTATTTTAAAATTCATAGTTTATAATTAATGGAGAATGGTCAGAAAATCTTTTGCTTTTATATATTCTCGCTTTCATTATTTTAAGTTTGCTATTTGGTGAAATAATTTGATAGTCAATACGCCATCCTACATTATTATCCCAAGACATACCGCGATTTGACCACCATGTATAATTATGTGGCTTATTATTTACAACTCTAAAAGCATCAATAAATCCTAGAGTATTAAAGATTTTATCTAACCAGGATCTTTCTCTTGGCAAGCACCCAGAATTTTTTTGGTTTGATTTCCAATTTTTAATATCAATTTCTTTATGTACTATATTCCAGTCTCCAGATATTATTGTTGGTTTATTACTTTTTTTAATTTTCTTCATATACTTTTCGAATTTTTCCATAAATTGATATTTGAGATTTTGCCTAATATCACCAGATGATCCTGATGGAAAGTAAACTGAAACTATTCTGACTTTAGATAACTCAATTTCTATAAATCTTCCCTCATCAGCAAAAATCTTGGATCCAAATGTTTTACTTACTTTAGATGTCTTTTCCTTTGTATAAATACATACCCCGCTATAACCTTTTTTTATTGCTTCTGACATATACCTTGTATATTTTTGCAGACTAAATTCTTTAGAAGTAATTTGTTCTTCTGTTGCCCTAACTTCTTGAAGACATATTACATCTGCTTTCGTTGAAGCTAACCATTTGAATAAGCCTTTTTTTTGACTTGCCCTAATACCGCAAACATTTAATGTTAAAACTACCATATTCTTTTTTTGCTCTATGTTAATATAACTATATTACTAGAAATATTGATGAAGAACCTTAAAAAACAATTTATAGAATTCACATTACATCATGAAATACTCCGTTTTGGCAATTTTACATTGAATTCTGGCAGACAGAGCCCCTATTTCTTTAATACAGGTTTATGTAATGATGGAAATTTACTTAGCTCTCTGGCAGATTTTTATGCTAGTTCAATAATTGCAAACTCTATTAAATATGATTTTATCTTTGGGCCGGCTTATAAAGGCATTACATTGGCAACATCAATCAGCCAAGTGCTTTATACCAAGTATTCTACAAATAAGCCTTATTGCTACAATCGTAAAGAGGCAAAAACACATGGAGAAACCGGTATTTTTGTTGGAGCTAAACCTAAAGGATTATCATTAATTGTAGATGATGTTATTTCATCAGGTAAATCAATTAGTGACAGCATTGAGCTTCTTGAAAATAATCATGCCGAAGCATCATCAGTATTAGTTGCATTTGATAGGATGGAAGTTGGAAAAGAAAAAAGAGCGTCGATTGAGTTATCTAACAATCACTCTGTATCCATACATTCTATTATTACATTAGAAGATATCATTGAATATATTAAGTCCTCAAGCTCATTAAGTAAGCATTTACCTGAAATGGAAGAATATATTAGCAAGTATAAAAGATAATTAATATATTAAACTAAAACCGACTGATATAGTTACAACTTGGTATACTATTTTAATAGTTTGGTTGCTTCTAGATAATGATAGCTTGGCTCCAATATAGCCTCCTAATAAAGATCCTAACAGTAGCACTGGGAGAATATCCCAATTGATTTCAGTTAACATACCTAACGTTAATGCTCCAATAGCATTATAAAAGAAACCTACAATAATTAATGTGTATGCAATAGCTTTTTTATAATCCATTCCATAAAAAGATATTAAAATAATTGTAAAAATTAATCCTGTCCCTGCTGAGAGAGAACCATTTAAGACTCCAGAAATAAAAACTAAGAAAATACCTATTGCTTCTTTAATTTTATTTTTTCCATATCTATCCTCTTCACCATATCCTTTTATTAAGATTGTATATATCCCAATTGAAGAAATTAAGACTCCCAAGAGAGTTCTTGCAAAACCTTCATCCGTTATGGCTATGATATTTGCACCTATAATAACACCGGGGATACCTGCAATTAAAAAAATAAAAATTAATCTCATATCAAAGTTTATTTTAGTTATAAATTTACTAGTAGCCCCTATACCGAGAGCAACTGTAGCAATTTTATGAACTGCCAGAGCATTTATAAAAGCAATATCAAAAAGTAATAATATAGCCGGTAACTGAATAACCCCAGCGCCCCCACCAGAGAAAGCTGAAAAAATGTTTGATACTAAAGATACTAAAAATAGATATAGATATTCAAACAAACTATTTCCTATGAATCATTGTTCCAATACCTGAATCTGTAAATAATTCTAGCAAGACAGAATGTTCAACAGTACCATCTATGATTTGTACATGCTCTACGCCTGAAGATACTGCTTCTAGCGCTGACTCTACTTTTGGAAGCATGCCTTGTGATATTATTCCTTTTTTTATTAATTTTCTGACCTGTTCAGCGTTAATAGATTTAATTAAATTATCTTTTTCATCTAGTATGCCTGCAGTATTAGTTAAAATTAGATATTTCCCTGCTTGAAGTATATGTGCCATTTTGCCAGCTACGAGATCCGCATTAATATTGTAAGTTCTACCATCATCGCCAATACCTATCGGCGCAATAACAGGTATAAAAGGAGAGCCATCCAATAAGCTAACAACTTCAGGGTCAATACTTTGCACAGTGCCTGTATTCTTAAAATCTATATTTTTAAAGTCTCCTTCACCTATAACTTTTTTTGCTCTAATTAAGCCGCCATCTTTACCGGATAGACCAACAGCTTTTCCTCCATGAGAAGTTATTGAATTAACAATATCTTTATTGATAAGTCCTCCCAATACCATCTCAATTATATGTATAGATTCTGGATCAGTAATTCTTAGACCATTAGCAAATTCAGACACTATACCTAATTTTTTTAAATATGATGTAATTTGAGGACCGCCACCATGTACAATGACAGGGTGCAGACCAACTTGTTTCAATAAAACCATATCTCTTGCAAAGTTATTTCTTAGGGTCTCATCTGTCATAGCATTGCCGCCAAACTTAACCACAATAACTTTATTAGAAAGTTGTTGAATATATGGAAGAGCCTCTATAAGTACTTTTGCAGTACTAGGCTTAATACCATCTTTATTTCTATATATTACTTCTTCTTTAATCATATTATTCTAAAACGGCAATTTAAGTTTACTATCAACTTTTAACATCTGTTCCTTAACTCTTGATTTTATATTTAACATGGCATCATCATCATCAGCCTCGAATCTTAATACTAAGTTCGAAGTAGTATTTGAGCATCTAATAAGACCCCAACAATTAGGATAAACTATTTTTAATCCATCTATATCAATAATACTAGCATTATCGAATTTTGCCAGTTTTGCAAATAAATCCATGAATGTAAAATGATTATTTCCTTTAAATGGTATATTTATTTCTGGAGTCGTTATGGATATAGGCAATCTATTCAAAATATCAAGATTACCTCCATTGTCCGATATCATTTCCAATAATCTGATCGAAGCATATATTCCATCATCAAAACCTCCCCATCTATCAGCAAAAAATATATGACCGCTCATTTCACCACCAAGTAAAGCATTTTCTTCAATAATAGCTTTTTTAATATATGAGTGTCCTGTTCTAGATAATATTGGTATGCCAGAGTTTTTGATTATTTCTTCTTCTACATGCTTTGAGCATTTAATATCATATACAATTTTACCTCCAGGATCTTTTTCTAGAATACTTTTGCTATATAACATTAATAATTGATCAGGCCATAATACAATACCTTCTTTTGTCACCACACATATTCTATCTCCATCCCCATCATATGCAAAACCAATGTCAGCATTGTTCTTCATAATATTATCTTTTAAATCTGATAAATTTTTTTCATTCGTAGGATCTGGGGGATGATTTGGAAAATTACCATCAACATTTTCATGTATAATTTCAAAATCTAAATTAAGTGAGTCAAAAACTTTTCTTGTGATAGCTCCAGTTATTCCATTCCCGCAGTCTATGCATATTTTCAAAGTCGACTTTATTCTAATATCATCCAATATATCATTAATATACTTTTGTAAGATTGTATTATTGGCAGTTAATTTCCCCAAAGGTAGGTTATTAATAAATTTATCAGTGATCATAGACTTATAGATATCTTTAATATGGCTGTCAAACAAAGTTTTATTATTAATAACCATTTTGATACCATTGTAGTTTGAAGGATTATGACTACCTGTTATCATTAAGCCATTGCTTACATCTAATTGCTTTAACGAATAATATAATAAAGGCGTGGGTAACATGCCTATATCTATTACATTTATTCCCATTGAAATGAGCCCTTTGATCAAGTTTTCTTTTAAAGATGGTCCGGATAATCTCCCATCCATGCATACACAAACATCAGACTTTACTGAGTTAGTTGCTATTTGCTTGCCAATAGCTTTCCCAATCAATAAAAAAGTTTCCTCATTTAAATCATCTGGATATATCCCCCTTATATCATAAGCTCTAAATATATCTTTATTAATATTCAATATTATTTTTTCCCTGATGAGCCGAACCCATCACTCCCTCTGATTGACTCTATGAAATTATCAACTACTTTGAATTTAGGTTGATCAATAGTTATAAAAACTAATTGAGCTATCCTATCATATGGTTCAATTTTATATTCCTTTTGACTTCTATTCCAACACGATACAAATAACTGACCCTGATAGTCAGAATCAATTAGTCCTATGAGGTTTCCTAAAACTATTCCATGTTTATGCCCTAAACCAGATCTTGGAAGTATCAATGCAGCATGAGAATGATCTTCAATATATACTGATATTCCTGTAGCAATCAGTTCCGTTTCATTTGGCCTTAAGATAAGTTCATTTTTTAAGGAAGCTCTTAAATCTAAACCAGCAGAACCTTGTGTTGCAAAAGATGGAATATCTTTAAGTTTTTTGTCTAATATTTGGATCTTAACCTCATTTAACATCTTTGTTCACTAACTTGATCTTATAAGAATATTCATCAGCTATTACATCTAGAACACTTTTAGCAATCTCAGATTTTTTAGCCTCTGGAATTTCAAGTATTTTATCTTTATAAAATATTGTTACTTTATTAAAATCAGATTCAAATCCTAGTTTCAACTCATGATTAGCAATATTTCCAATAATCATATCTAATCCTTTTTTAGTTAGTTTATCCTGTGCATTTTTTTGCAAAGAATCTGTTTCAGCGGCAAAACCTACAGTATAGATATCATATTCTTTTGATACAGATTTAATTATATCTATGCCTCTTGTGAACTCTATTGATATATTATTTTCATTTTTTTTATATTTTGTTTTGGAATAGTCAGCAGGCTTATAATCAGCAATCGCAGCAGTAGATATAAAAATATCAAAATCTTTAACATTAGACATTACGGCATCATGCATCTCTTTTGATGTTTCTACATATTGTGTTTCAATATGTTTAATAGGATCTAGTGACACTGGTCCTGATATTACCTTAACTGAAGCCCCCATGATTCTTGCTGCGAGCGCAATTTCATATCCCATTTTGCCCGAACTATAATTACTCATAAACCTAACTGGATCAATGGGTTCTCTCGTGGGCCCGGCCGTTACTAGTATTCTAGATCCTGAAAGTTTTGATGTTTCATTGTCAGATTTTATGTCTTCAATAATTTGTCCAGGGTTTGTCATTCTTCCATACCCAATATCTCCACATGCATGCGTTCCATAGTTAGGGCCGATAATTTTAATTTCAGCCTGATTAAGTTTTATAATATTTGATTGACTTACTTTATTGTTCCACATGTCTGGGTTCATTGCCGGAGCAATAAATATCTTCTTAGTAAAAGCCAGACATATTGTAGATAGAAGATCATCGCCATGTCCATTAGCAAGTTTATTCATAAAGTTTGCAGTACAAGGCGAAATCAATATAATATCTGCCCATTTTGCAAGATCCAGGTGCTCAAAATTACTCAGAGCTGAAGAGTTTTCATCTTCACTGATCACCTTGTTGCCAGATAAAGACTCAAGAGTTGTTTCTGTAATAAACAGTTCAGAGCTTTTCGTCATTACTACTTTAACATTACAGCCTTCTTTTTTTAATCTACTTGAAATATCAGCTGCTTTATAAGCAGCGATACTCCCAGTGATCCCAAGTAATATATTTTTATTAGTAAGTGTATCCATTTAGTACTACCTTATCTGTTTTAAAAATTCTATTAAAGATTGTATTTGTTTTTTGCTATGATCGCTAGTTAAATTGATCCTTAAAAGATCTTTCTTGATAGGCACTGTAGGGTATCTTATAGGCTGTATATATATATTTGCTCTCAATGCCTTTCTATATAAACACATAACCTTTTTTGGATCACCAACATGTATAGTTTGAATAGGTGAATCAGAATTATTTATTCTAATATTATTTTTGTTAGCTAAATCTCTATAAAAAATAATATTATTTTCCAACTTTTTTGATAGTGATCTATTTTTCATAATATAATTGATACTATCAAGTGTCGTGTTTACTAAAGCCGGAGGTAATGATGTTGAGTAAATATACGGTTTTGATTTTTGGACTAGTAAATCTATTAAGTCAGTAGACCCGCAAATAAAAGCGCCAAATGTTCCAACAGCTTTCCCAAAAGTGCCTATATATGCATCTATTTTGAGTTCATTTTTATTTATTCCATTCAATGAGCTTGGGAATAATCTTTTATCTCTTCTGCTAACTCCAAAACCATGTGCATCATCGATAAATAATAGACATTTATGCTGATGCGCCAAAGCTGAGATCTTTTTAAGATCTGATGCTTCTCCAGTCATGCTAAAAACACTATCCGCAAAAATAATTTTATTTTTAGACTTTGAATGTAATATCTTTTTTTCTAAATCTTCATAATCAAGGTGGCGATATCTTATTAACTTTGTATTTGACAATCTACAGCTTTCAATAATTGAATTATGATTTTCTTTATCTTGGAATACATCAATATCTTTTTCCGATATTGCATTGATTAAGCCTACATTTGCAAGATATCCAGAATTTGTTACTAAAGTAGATGGGAAATTAAGTAGTTGAGATATTCTTTTTTCTAATTTTAAATGTGCCTCGCTATAACCGCTAATTAAAGGTGATGCCGCGGATCCTATTCCATAATTATCTAAATGATTTTTCAATTGTTTTTTTAGATAAGATGAATTTGCAAGATTTAAATAATTATTACTAGAGAAATTGATGAAATTTTTCTTATTAACTTTGATATATATATCTTGCGGAGATTGAGTAGGAGTTCTTTTTCTGTAACGGCCATCTTTTTTTATTTGCTGTAATCTTTTTTTGAACTCTGTCACTTCAGCACTTTATTATATTAGATATTTTTCACAGCAATATTAATATCTTCGAGTTTTTCTTCTTCAATATTTATACCCTGAATCTGATCAGCTGAACTATCCACAGCCATAGTCTTTATTTTAAGTTTTTTAAGAAGCTCTTGGTCATGTTTTATGCTTGAGTTTTTAGTAGTTAATAGCTCCTCTCCATAAAAAATTGAATTAGCACCTGCTAAAAAACATAAAGCTTGCATATGATCATTCATAGAGTCTCGTCCCGCAGATAATCTTACATATGATCTAGGCATTGCAACTCTTGCTAATGCTATCACTCTAATAAAATCAAACTCATCCACATCAAAATTATCAAAATAAGGTGTACCTTCTACTTTTACTAGTCTATTAATTGGAACTGATTCTGGATGTATATCTAAATTAGCGAGTACTTGTATTAACTTAATTCTATCAATATTATCTTCACCTAGCCCTAAGATACCTCCACTGCAAACTTTTACGCCCGCATCTCTAACATGCTTCAAGGTATCTAGTCTATCTTGATATGTTCTAGTGGTAACAACTTTTTCATAATACTCCTCAGAAGTATCTAAGTTATGATTATAGTAATCTAATCCAACATTTTTGAGTTCTTTTGCCTGAGAATCTGTTAGCATGCCGAGTGTAACACATGTTTCTAGCCCTAAACTTTTAACCTCCCTTACCATTTCTTTCACTTTTTGCAGGTTGCTCTGAGTTAAGTTTCTCCATGCAGCACCCATGCAAAACCTGGATGCACCACTAATCTTAGCTTCTTTCGCTTGTTTAATTATATCTGATAGAGGTAAAGTTTTTTCAAGGTTAATATCAGTATCATACCTAATACTTTGTGAGCAATATTTACAGTCTTCGGGGCATCCACCTGTCTTAATTGACATTAAAGTAGAGATCTGAATTTCATTTGGGTTATGGTATTTCCTATGTAAACCTTGAGCTTTCCATAGTAAATCATTAAAAGGAAGATCATAGATATCTTGTAATTCTTTAGTTGACCAATTATTTTTTATGTCAGTATTCTTCATTTTTATTAAATATAACTAAATAGTAGACCAAAAGTAATTATTAATCCAAAGATATTGTTATTTTCAAAAGCTGATATACATTGATAAGGTTTTCTTGATTTAACCAATAAGTGTTGATATATGACTGAGAATAGAGATATTAGTAGAAATATATAATATAAAAAACTATAGCTATTCATTAAGCCCAATAAAACAAAACAAAACAAAACAAAATAATGTAAATTTAAAGCATATGTTATGTCTTTATTTCCAAAAAACAGAGCCGAAGATTTCACGCCTATTTTTCTATCATCTTTTTTGTCTGCCATAGCATAGTATGTATCATATACTACAGCCCATGAAATAGTTAGGATATACAAGATTATACAATTATAATCAATAGAGCCCTTTTCTAGTATAAAAACCATTGGAATGCTAGAACCAAAAGCCATTCCTAATATTAGTTGAGGTATCTTAAAATATCTTTTTGTTAGGGGATATATAACAAGCAAGAATAGAGAATATATAGCTAGTAAAATTATTTTTAACTCCAGCATAAGTAGTAAAATAAAAGATAAAATTATTAGTAATCCAAATAATATTAATGCTTCTTGATTTGAGACTTGTTTCGTCGCTAGTACTCTATTTTTTGTTCTCTCAACTTTTAAATCGAAATCTTGATCAAAATAATCATTGATGATGCATCCAGCCGAACGTGTGGCTATTATACCCACAGCAAATATAGCCATATAAAAAACACTTGGAGACCCTTCAGCAGATATTATAAATGCCCATAGTACTGGCCACATTAACAAAAGGAAACCAATTGGCTTATCAACTCTCATCAACTGTAAATATAATTTATATTTTGTTGTCATAAATTATATTTTTCCATCTAGCCCCATTTGAAAATATTTATGAACTATAGATTCTTGATTCTCAAGTAACCAATCAATATTAGGTTCATTATTCATTGCCTTATGTATAGCATGTGAAGTAGCTTTTCGATGAATATCAAATAATATTTTATGATCAAGGTTATCATCTGACGCTACTGAGGGATTAAGCCATACTGAAACTATAATTCCTAGATCATTTGCTTTATCTTTTGGAATATCACCGGATCTTACAGAGTCAAGAACTCCATTAGCTATTGCTGCTTGGACAGTACCCATTAAAATATTTGTATACCTATCTTTATTAACAGTAACCTTGCTTACCATTAATGTTGCCGGTTTGACCATTATATCGGTATTCATAATTGCTAGAACTTTTGAGTGCCCTTTTGCTTGGTTGCCTATTAGATTAGCAAAAGCAGTTCCAAAGGGTCCATCTAATTCACCTATAACAACTTCTGGTTCTGCTGCAGTGCCAGCTGGTCCACCTGCAACTAAGGCTTCGCCTATTCTCATAATAATTTTTTCAGTCATAAATATATCCCATGCTAATTGATTTTATGACTATAATATATGTTAAGTTTATGAAAAGGAATAGATAACATGATCAGAAGCTTTAATAATATTGAGCCAAAAATAGATAAAACAGCATATGTAGATGAACAGTCAACTGTTATCGGTAATGTAACAATTGGAAAAGATAGTGCTATATGGCCACAAGTAGTTGTTAGAGGAGATATAAATTCTATTAAAATAGGCGATAGAACTAATATTCAAGATGGCTCTATATTACATGTGACGCATGCTAGTGAATTTTGTCCTTCCGGTTATGCCTTGTCTATTGGCAATGATGTTACAGTTGGACACTCTGCAGTTATACATGCATGCACTATCAAGGATACAGTTTTAATAGGCATGGGTAGTATTATTTTAGATGGTGCAACTATTAACTCTGAGTGCATGCTTGCTGCTGGATCACTTGTTGGCCCAGGAAAAGAGTTAGAAAGTGGGTATTTATATGTTGGCAGTCCTGCAAAAAAATTAAGAGAATTATCTGAAAGAGAGTTAGACTTTCTAATCTATTCCGCAAAAGGGTATGTTGATTTAAAAAACCAATACATGTCATTAGAATCCTAGGAGCTTACTAATACTCTTAGTTTCTGGTATAAAATTATTCCATATATCATATGATAAAGCCGCTTGTTCAATCAGCATGCCTAGCCCATCATATGTTTTGTCTGCACCGTTTGCTATTGACCAATCTTGAAAGCTTGTTTTTGTTTTAGAATAAAAAAGATCATAACTTATGCTAGATGGCTTAAAAATATTTTTTGGGAAGGGTATGTCATTCTTACTTAAACTAATTGGAGTAGTATTGATTACGATATCATATATAGAATTATCCTTGTAATGGGAAATATCTATAGATTCGTTATATTTATCAATTAAGTCATTTGCTTTTTTTGTAGTTCTGGTCAGAATACTCAACTGACCCATGTTATGTTTAGAAAGAGAGTTAATAATGCTTTTAGCTGATCCACCAGCACCCAGTATCAATATATGCTTGTCAGCTAATAATATATTTTTGTTCTTTAAGTCATTAATAAATCCTATGCCATCAGTATTGAATGCCTTTATATCATTATCTCTTAAAACTAATGTATTTGCACAACCACATTCTTTAGCAGAGATATCTTGGCTGTCCGAAAAATTATAAGCTTCTTCTTTAAAGGGTATCGTTACATTTGCACCATAACCTTTTTTAGAAAAAAAACTTTGAGCATGTGTTTCAAAATGTTCTTCAGTATCAGGCTCAATTATTTTATATTGAATATTAATTCCTTGCTGCTTTGCAAATTCTTTATGGATTTGTGGTGATAGACTATGGCTAACGGGTAAACCCATGACACAAAACTTCTTTACTTCATCCATTTTAACGCGTCCTTTGCATAATAGGTAATTATTGCATTAGCACCAGCTCTTTTCATGCACTTTAGACTTTCTATTACTACTTTTTTTTCATCTAGCCAGTTATTCCTAACAGCGGCTTTTATCATTGCATACTCTCCACTGACTTGATAAATAAATATCGGAACTTGAAATTTGTCATTAATTTTACTCACAATATCAAGATAGGGCATGCCTGGCTTAACCATTACAATATCAGCTCCTTCATTTAAATCCATTTCAACTTCATGCATAGCATCTTGTGAGTTAGAATAATCCATCTGATATGTATCTTTGTTTAGAGCGCCAAGATTTTTTACTGAGCCAACCGCATCTCTGAATGGACCATAATAATTCGAGGAGTACTTAGCTGAATAAGACAAGATTTTTGTGTCAATATAATTATGTTTCTCTAATGCTTTTCTTATTATTTTTATTCTTCCATCCATCATATCTGATGGAGCAATAATATCTACTCCACAATCAGCATGGCTTAAAGACTGTTTAACTAATATCTCTATTGTTTGATCATTGAGAATTTCTTTATTCTGCCCCAGAATTCCATCTTGGCCATGTGAGGTATATGGGTCTAGGGCAATATCACTTATTATTGCAATATCTTGTACCTTATCTTTGATTTCTCTAATTGCTTTTTGCATTAATCCATTTCGGTTGAAAGATTCGCTACCATTCTTATTTTTGTATTTATTGTCTATGCAAGGAAATAAAGCGACCCCTTGTATTCCCAGTTTCTTTAAAACTTTTATCTCCTTAATTGCATTGTCAATAGAGACTCTGGATATGTCAGGCATAGATTTAATTTTTTGAACTTTATTTTTACCTTCTATGAGAAATATTGGCTGAATTAAATCATGAGGAGAAAGAATACTTTCTCGAATTAGATTTCTTATTGGGCTATTATTTCGCAGTCTTCTCAGTCTAGTATTTGGAAATTTTCTTTTCATTTTATTAGTCTAACACTTTTTATTTTAAGAGAAGATGTTATATTAATCTATCTAGAATTACCACAAGGGAGGTCAAATGTTCATCTGGTATGAAAA
>MDTC01185033.1_pt1 | contig 24829 bp, 19 predicted proteins | sample 811181 | NCBI WGS metagenome assembly MDTC01 (sample SAMN05326644, study PRJNA326480) | marine metagenome | isolation source: seawater | place: Pacific Ocean: North | collected 2011
GCAAGAGGATCGCATCGAATATGTTGTTCAAACCATGTTGCTATAGTTCGAGGGGAGCCGAGTTGTTCACGTGTTGAGTGAATCTTGATTGATACAAATCCGTACACGTTTGCAGTTTCACCATAATCTTCTTGCTTCTTAACCGGGTCTCTATCAACACCGTCAGGAAGTTCAGGGGCTTCTGAATCAAGGATGTGCAAATTGTAGGTTGCAATGATTTTGTTCATCTGCGGAGCGTCGTCTTTTGAAACAAGGCTCCAGGCTTCGCCATGACGACCAATACGACCAGTTCGTCCAATACGATGAATAAAGGAATCAATATCCGATGGAACGTCATAATTGACAACGAGTGTAATTCCGTCAATATCAATTCCTCTCGCTGCTACATCAGTAGCGATAACGGTCTTAATCTCCCCTTTACGGAATGAATCGATGATGCGCTCTCTTTGATTTTGATTCAAGTCGCCGTGAAGGCTTGCAACATCGAATCGATGCTTCTTCAAACGTTGAACTGCCAAGTCGACCATACGCTTTGTGTTGCAGAAAACGATGCTCTGGTCATCATCGCCCATACGGACAAGTAAACGGCCAAGTGCCCAAAGTTTGTTTGTACGGCCAATCGAGATGTTGAACAAGTCAATCGGCGGTACATCCAATTCTTCTTGATTTGTCATGACGAATTCAGGTGTATTCATAAATTCGTTTGCAGCATCAAGAATCTCCTGCGGGAATGTTGCTGAAAAGAGCAAGGTTTGCTTGCGAGAAGTTGTTCGCTCTAGAATCCACATAATGTCGGGTAAGAATCCCATGTCAAGCATACGATCTGCTTCATCGAGACAAAACATCTGAACCATCGAGAGATCGATGTGACCACGCTGGCTCATATCCATTACACGCCCAGGAGTCCCAACGATGATGTCAACGCCATCATCGAGACCACGTGCTTGCTTCTCGAGATCAGTACCTCCATAAACAGTCATAATCTTCAAGCCGGAATTTCCTTGAAGTTGTGTCATTTCTTCCGCAACTTGTTGAGCAAGTTCACGAGTTGGTGCAAGAATAAGCGACTGGAGTTTGCCAGTTGAATCACATGACTCAAGAATAGGCAAACCAAATGCAGCAGTCTTTCCAGATCCTGTTCGAGCTTGTCCAATCACATCTCGGCCACTCCGAGCTAATGGAATTGTATCTCTTTGAACCTCAGTAAGACATTCCCATCCCATTGCAGTAATTGCATCCATGAGATGCTGTGGTATGTCGAGCGAATCGAATCTCGTTTTGGTGAACATGTTGCTCCGTCCGTTTCATTCGGTTCAGGCCACTGAAACGGAAGTGGCCCCCACTACATTTCAAAAGTTCTCGCGCTCTTTCTTTTCTGCCTGGAGTATACCCAACCAGTACTTCTTTGCATTGTCACGGTTGAGGGGTCGACGCATTTGTCGAACGTGCTCTAGGATGTATTGTCGGAATTTGAGAGCCTTAGTGCGGTTCACTCCTTTTGGCGTGATTCCTTCCCAAAGTCTGTCGAATTGTAATTCTTTGTCGTCCATCATGTGATGACCTCGATGGCCAACCGACTCAACACCCCCTCATAACCATGTCGTTATGGGTCTTGGGGCAAATCATCCTTTGATTCAAGTTGGGCAGGACGATCCAGAGGAGCAGATTCTAATCCAACAGCTTGACCTTGAGCCTGTGCAACTTCCCGTTCCAAGGCAGGAACGGGTAACGCAGGAGCAAGGAACGTGTTCTTCTGAGCTTCAGTGCCTTCAATCGAAGCATCAAAAGTGTATTCATTAAGCATCTTCTTGAGTTCATCATTCGTTTCTGTTTGCAGCAACTCAGTTGCGATAAGTCGCAACTTATCCTCAACCAAGAGCATTGGGAGCATCTCGATACAGGAGCGTCTCACATCGACATTTGTATGACGTGTTCCGTTCATAATCAGCGTACGTGCACGAGAATCATCTGTATCCATAGAGCGAATTGCTCTCAATGCATTGTTACGTACTTTTGCATCTGCATCTAGGATTGCTCGTTCAGTCAACATAATCGCAATACGTGGTTCCTTTTTCGACAAGGAGGCGAGGGTAGCTGAAGCATTCCGGCGCACATCAGGATCTGCGTCATTAAGTGCCCATGAAATCAAATCCCATCCCATAGCACCTGCCCTCTGAACAATATTTCTCAGTAATTTCGAAGCCTTTCTCCTAAGGCCGACGTCGTCGACAAGCAGCAGCTCATCAATATGGTCACATGCAACTTCTGGCCAAGTTTCTGTAAGACCTTTCAAACCTCGCCAAGCAGGTTCGCTTCGAACCTGAAGAGGTGATCGAAGTTCTTGAGCAAGGGAACTGTCAATTCCAGAAGGGAAGGTCGGGGCTGAATCTTCGAGGCACTGACTTGCCGCCCTCCGAACGGATGAATCATCATCATCTAAGAGGACAGAGAGCCAGTCAAAGAGTTCATCAGACCGTTGCTCTGCAACAATAGGGAGCACCTCTAGAGCGGCGATTCGAATGCTTGCGTCATCTGATTCCAATGCTTGAAGGAGACTTGCATGAGCTTTATCTGCCCAAACGCCCTTTAATCTTCCAAGACCTCGAATTCCATCTTCTCGGGGAAGTGTGTATCGGCGACCACCCCAGTCGACCTGCAGTGACGGAATTTCTCCGTTTGCAAGAGCTAAAATATCTTTTCTTGAACATTCTTGCCATGGACCAGTCACCTGCTTTTTGGTGTTTTTCTTACGTTGCTTACGCCCTGTTGCAATGGGAAGTCCCGTGCGGGGGTCGCGTGCAACGTAGTCTCTTGCCATACGCCAATCGAGGATTGCAGTAGCCCAGTAGATATGAACTTTCACAATAGCCGGGTCTGTCAAAACATTGGCAATGCTCAAGAGTATGATGAAACACAGACGTACCATGAGGAAAGGGAAAATAGCGATTCATTTCCTCATAACAGGATTCATTCTCCTCGGAACAATCCAACCAAATCCATCTCTATTTGGAACACAGCAATCCGATGTTGATCATTCTCTCGGCGAGGAAACATCGTTCACAGACCCTGGTTTTCTCCTCAACAAAGTTGCTCGAAATGCAAGTATATCCGAATTAGAACTTGTTCGGCCTGAAATAACCTGGTCTCCGACTACTGGAGGAGGACTTCTGATTACAAGAGCACATGGTTGTATGGCACATGATACGGCCAATGACCTCGTCTATCTGATGGGGGGAAAAACAGATCCTGATCCGCAACAACAAAACGATGAAGCTGCTACAAATCTGATTGAAATATTCAATATTTCAACTGAGACTTGGTCCCTCTCCTCATCGAGCATGCCGAACAGCCAGCAGTATCATGAGTGTGTACAAATCAATGACAAAGTGTACTCAATTGGCGACTGGTATCCAGGTTCAAGTCCTGCTAGAAAGTCAACTGGTCAGATTCAAGTGTACGATATTTCAACAGATTCATGGAGCACAACACCACCAGCAATGCCCGCAACAAAAGAAGTTGGTAATTTTGGGATGGCTGCAATTGGAACAAAAATCTACATCGCAGGTGGTGCACAAAATGCTTCTGCAAATGACGCGACTGATCGATTATTGGAATATGATACGGTGACTGGTACATGGACTGAAAAAGCCAATATGTCTTACGAGCGGTTTGCTTTTCCATTGGTTGAATATCACGGAAAGTTGTACGCATTTGGGGGCTTAGATGATGCCTATACGTGGTCGAGCAAACCAGTACTCAACACATCAGAAGTCTATGACCCAGCAACAGATACATGGACGAATCTGCCGAACATGTCGTTCCGTATGTTTGGAATGGCTGCTTCTGTACACAATGATGAGATTGTTCTGATAGGTGGGCATGACAAGAATGCAAAATCAAAGGAAACCTGGGGATATGTTCCCGAATCGAATGAATGGCGTCGACACGATGATCTTTCCATTGGTGTGTTTGATTTGGCTGCAATTGATGTTGATGGATTAACAGTCTTTGCAGGCGGGGACATTTCGAGTTCACCTTACTTTTCATCATGGGGCATCGTTTACCTAGATGAAAGCGAAATCGCTCCAAGAATAGAGAATCACACAGGTTGGATTTCATCTCCTGTGAACGTACTATCGACGACTGAACATGGTTCAGCCTCGTTAATGTGGATGACATTAGCTGGAACAGAACCAACTGGAACGACATTAGGGCTTCAGTATCGAATCTCTAACTCTGAATCGGGACTTGCAAGCGAAACATGGAATCCAGTTGATACAACAAATCCTGCAAACCTAGCACTGCTTGGGATAGGGAATCATTCACTCTCATCTATTGCTGCGAGCGATAACGGACTCATGGAATACAGAATCCAAATGTTTACTGAAGAAGTCCAAGATTGGATCATACCAGATTTGGACTCAATAAAATGGGGATCAGAGGAAGCAGCATTCGATCTAAATAACCCAGTGGCGATTCAACCAAATGCCCAATCGATCTCGTTTTCAACATACCATGCTGCCATGGAAGACCAACTCACACAACCAGCGGTCTTTGAGTTTGCAATGATCAAAGCAACCTCGGAGGGATTCTTCCAACCAAACGCTGAATGGACAACGCTTCGATTAGCATCCGATGGCTCAGTCGTATCCATTAGCGACGAAGACGGATTACTGCACGCAAATACAGTTACCATGCCTGCACCGATCAATGGCGTCCAAACAGTCAATTGGGCGATGTCCTTCAACGACATGGATTCCGATAAGGTCCTCATTCGCACTTCAACTGAAGGTGTCGCAACCTCAACCTACACGCACCCAACACCTGTAGACATTGATCGTACTGTTTCCGTCTTCATCAATGACTTGACATCGAATTTCTCAACCCAAGGTGATCAAACGATTGAAACAAATGAGGTCATTATCGGAGGTTCGACACTAAGTGTATCAGTCGACCATGGATATACAACCAGTGGACTTCGACCATTATCGAACAACATCAAAGTCCGAGTCAATGTCGATATTGCTGGAGAAACACCCGGAGATGTGAACCAACAAATCGCTTGGTACAATACTTCAACATCGTATGTTAATCTCAACAGTAATGAACAAACTGAATTCTTAGCTACGCTTCCCTCCAACATATCAGGAACTGCTTACATAAGCATAGATGCCCAAACAATCGATGCTCTTACGCTGCAAACAGATTCTCAGATTTCCACATTCACCTTGGATTCCTTTGCCCCTCTTCTGGCAACGACTTCACCACTTTTTGATTCATATCTGAATATTGAACAAAACCGTAGCATCGAGATGAACGTATACGACATCGCTGGTTTCAGCGAGGATGCAATAGAAACATGGGTATGGATGAAAGGTGTCCATGATTCGAATTCGAATGGTCTTTCAGAACCAAGTGAGCGAATCAATGTTTCAAACAATATCATCAACATAGGAACCGCTTGGCAAATTTCCTTCAACATCAACGAATCGGGAAATCAAGAGGGCGATTCGATTCAAATTTATTTGGAAGGAACGGATAAGGATGGGCGTGTTATTGAAACAGATGGCACGGGTCAAGGCCACTTGTATTGGACAAGTCGCCTTCCTACAAAGGCTGAGATCGTATCATTAGAAGAGCGATACCCAACAATTAGCGGCATCCCACAACTCTTGGAACCGACGAAATTTGCAGGATGGAATGTTGTTGTTCGTGATGATAATGGATTAAGTGACTTGAATACGGTACGCTTGACACTCGGAGGCGATGAAGATTTAGGAATTCTTTTCAGAGCCAATGAAGGATGTTCAGCTATCGATTCAAGACTCAGCATCACAGAGTCATGTATAGGAACCATCATCGGAGATGAACTCCACATTGAGTTCGATTTCCAGGTCATGTGGGATCTTACAACAAATGGAGTCAATGTTGGACAACTTGAAATTCGAACCTACGATACAGATGGATTCACGTTCAAAAACGAAAACTCTGCGTGGACATTTGAACGTGATGTAGACATTGCTATCACATCTATAAAGGACATCACTGGGAGTTCAAATACAGAAGGAATAACTTCAGATTCCATCCTTGTTGCGAATGACTTTATTGAAATTCAAGGAACAGTGTTCCATTCTAACACCAATGAGCCGTACACAGGTTCGATCGCTTTGAGATGGGATGGGATGTTCCAAGTATCAGATTGGGAAGGTGGGCAAACGATTCAGGTTGAAAATGGAGCATTCACGACAACCTTCCAAGTTCCTGAATCCAGTGGGTCGATTTATGATGCCCAACTTGGCTTCTGGGATCCGATTGAAATCGAAAAATTCCTAACAGTGGATTTACCAGATATTACAATCGACGCAGATGCTCCACTTCTTCTTGATACGACGCTTAATCCGGTTTCTCGGTATCATCTCAACAATGTTGAAATTGGAGCGAACATCGAGGAGCCCCAGTTGTGGACAGGAAATTTATCAGTGACATGCCAGATACGTTCCACAACTGTCAACTGGGAACCTCTGGTTATGAGTCGGGAGTCAATCAGTGTTTTCGACGGACGAACGCTCTTCTCATTCAGGTTCAATTTCTCAGAGTCTGGACAGCCTTCTGAACTCGGTTCGCAAGCCTCGTTAAATTGCTGGGCAACGGGCTCAGACGATGCAGGTTGGCAATTAACCTCCCAGAGTTCTAATTCTGAAGAGACACCCTGGATCTCACTCCCACTTACATCAGAAGGCCCTGATTTACAAATTATTGAAGTCTCGTTTGATGCTGATTTGACTGAAGGAGAAGACGTTACAGCTACAATCCAATTATTCAATTCTGGAGAGAGAATTACAGATTCCTTCAATGTTAGCGTATACATAATCCGTGGAGATTCTAGTGAACTTGTGGCTCTCAAACAATACGACAGCCTTGATACTTCTGAATCGACAAAAATGCGTGCAAAATTTACCACACCTAAATCAAGTTGGAATTTGGAAGTGATAATTGACTCCAGCGATTTAATTGCAGAATTGAACGAAGAAAATAATATCTTCAATGAAACGTATTCTTCGAGTGAATCAGGATTTTCATCTCTTGTGATTGCCGGGGCTGCTTCCGGATCTGTTGTGATTCTTCTTGGAGTTATTTTCCTTCTGAATAAAAGACGAAATCCCAACATAGCAGAAATTGAACGAGAAGAAACGCTTATTGAGGCGCCTCAAGAAAAGAAAAAGGGTCCAACAAACGTTGGAGTCTCAAGTTCATCATCAACGAAGAAAGGGCCACCGCCTGCGAAGAAAACAGTACCTGAACTCTCAACACAAACACCAGCTGAACAAGCGGCTGCATCTTTTGCAGCCCTTGACAGCCTTTCTTCAAATGAAGAAAACACGTCTGAAAGAGTTGCTAGTTGGAGTGAGTTGCCAAGTGGCGGAGAATACGATTACACTGCTGAAGGCACGTTCTATGCCGGATCTGAATGCGGGCGTTGGATGTTACTGGAAGATGGTCAGTTCGAGAAAGTCGAGTAAGGTGAAAGCGGTGAGTACTGAAAACGAAGACATCAAACGAGTTCTTGCTCTTTGTTTCCGAGGACAAGAGACGCTTGATGCGCTCGATATAGAACGAATGCTCTCTTTTGACATGGGTTGGCTAACTCCAAACCAAGCAACAGATGCAGTCCAAGCATTGGTTCGCACAGGATGGTTGGTTGGAGATGAAGATAGCCTTTCCCCGAGTGATAATTTTCAAGATTCGGTCACTCCACTCGGTTGGCATCCTCGACCTGAACGACTGTTGAACCCCATTGTTTTCAGTAAGGACTCAACTCAACCTATGACTGTAGACAAGGGACCAACTAAGGCTTCAAAAGTTGAACAAACGAAATCAATACCTAATCTACAAACAGCAGATGATGATCCAAGAGCAGGCACTACGAAACGATTGCTGAAGTTCATTGCACGGTCATCTGGACTGTCTTCCGAAGAGGTTCAGCGAAGAGCAGCCCGGAAGCAACGGGCATTGCTGCACGTTACTGCTTGGATGGCTCTGGCATTGGTTGCTCGAGAGCAAGGATTGGAAATGAATAGTGTCATTGAAGCGTTATCGTAATCACGAATCCGATTCTTCGGCAGCTTCTTGGGAACGTGCTGCAAGTTCGAGCAGAACTGGCAGAAGAACCAATGCAAGAACTAACGAGAAGAAGACTGTTACAGCAGTAATCAATCCGAAGTCCTGAATAACAGGCATTGGAGAAAGAAGCAGAACAATGAATCCAGCAGCAGTTGTTGCAGCAGAGAGCATCAAAGCAACTCCAGTTGTTTCCAAAGAGGTCTTAAGGGCAGCCCAGTGATCATCCTGACGCTTGAGTTCCCATTCGATGCGACGCCACATGTGAATCGTATAATCAATACCAATTCCAAGAGTTAAGGCCGTAACAAGAACTGTCAGAACGTTCCATTTCAAGCCAAGAACTGCCATTGATCCAACAACCCAGAGAGAAGCCATACCAACTGGCAAAAGAACAATCAGAGCAGGAAGAACTCTTCGTGTCAGGAGAAGCAATACAAAGAAAGACACAACCAACGAGATTGCAGTCGATTTAACCTGTGAAGATGAGAGTCCTTCCAAAACTTGCTGAAGTATGACGAGATCTCCAGTCACATGTATGACTGCATGATCTTTGAGCGATTCTCGCAGTTGGCCTTCATCAGAAGTGGAACCGAACATTGATTCAAATTCTGAAACAACTCGCTTTGATTCGTCAGAGGTTGTGGCTTCAACTCGAACCTCATTCCTGAGGTGAGCAATATTTGTACCATCCAGATTAACTGTAGCATTGACACGATCACTCCATGTTTTGCCAGAAACTGGATCTGCGAGTGTTGTGTTCACCTGTAATTCTCTGAACACAGAGCCTAAGTCTACATCAACACCATCCTTTTCGTACACATCGCCTGCAAAGACCTCAAGTCCATGGAGGTCACCGAAAGACTCGTTTCGCATGATTGCATCTCGAAGTACGATATATGGACCCTCATAGGAAGGTGAAGGAAATCGCTCATCTGTACCCACTACGTCGTGATTTGATTCTAATTTCGAATGGAGATTACGTAATTGATCGAGCAAAATCCCATCATCAGGAATTACGCCACCATCAACCGGTTCCAGGAGCACATAGACATATTTCCATCCAGCACTATCGTAGTTCTCGTTGATGTCATTACGAACAGACATAATTTCCATTTCTTCATTAACGAAGTCAGAAAGATCGAAATCTGTCTCGAGTTGCATTGCTCCAACCACTGATGCCCCAGAGATTGCAATTGCAACTAGGAGGACAGCGACTTGTTGTTTCTTGTGAAGTTGGAGCAGAGGCTTTGTTAGATTCGTCAAACGAAGTGGCGACATCGATTTTGATTGCTTACCATTGTCAAATACCACGTGAAGAGCTCCAATGAGCAGTGTTGAGGAAAGGAAAGCGCAAATGACACCAAACGCCAATGCGATACCAAAGGTGGCGAGAGGAGGGAGAGGTGAGATGATGTTAGCAAGGAAGGCTGCAACAGTTGTTACAACTGCAAGTGTCAATGGAACACTGAGTTTCCCACATGCCCTCATCCACGCTTCTGCTGTATCTTCCACCTTTTCTCTGATATCTGAGAGAGCACGTTGCAAATGGATTGCATAGTCAATTCCAAGGCCAAGAACCAATGGGGCAACAGCGACCTCTAGAGCGGTGAAATTCATTCCAAAGAGATTCATCGTACCATAGGTCCAAACAAGAGCTACGTTGAGGCTTAGGAACGGGAAAAGAACGCCTTTAATGCTTCTAAATGCAACGAAGAGAAGCAAAACAACCACGAGGGTTGCAAAGATAATGAGCAATGCGAGATTATCAAACGTGCCTTTATCGATATCATAGGACATCAAATCCAAGGATGCGCAAGAATAGGTCATGTTGGATGTGGAACTGATTTCAGAAAGAACTGTTCGAAGATCATTTTGTACTTCTCGACGATCATCTTCTGCCATCTCTGGATCAATTTCAAGCACCCACGCAGTGGATGCTGCTGTTGGAACGGCATCACCTTCACCACTTGAGAGATAGGTGCATGTAGCTGAAATATCGAGATTCTTATTCACCAAAGCCGAACCAACAAAGTTCACTGTACTAAGCAAAGCATCATCAGGATTGAGATCTTCACATCTGGTATCATCATCAACGACGGCATCAACCAACTGAGCCCAGTTCTCGTAATCAGAAAGTGTTGTATTCGGAGACTGTTCGTCAAGAGCAATTTGAATCATTCCAGGTGAAGTCGTCCATGAATCAACTGCAACAAGATTAACACGCTCATCTGCTTGAAGTGTTTCCAAATCTGATTGCATGTCCTTAAGTGAGTCAATACTCAGAACATTTCCATCGTTACTCCTTGTAACATGGATGAAAAGAGGTCTTGATTCATCTGGAAAGTATTCATGAATTCTGTCATGAGCATCTTTGGAATCTGAACTCGGAGCAAAGTCGTTTAAATCCGTTCTAAACTCAGGTGGAGACGCAATCAAATGGAGTCCAAGTCCAACAGTAATAAGTGCAGAGACAATGAGAATTGGCAAAGCTGATTTCTTGAATAAATCCGAGAAGTTAGCCAGTTGGTCCTCATAGGAAGAGGTGTCCATGATTCACCCGAACCTGTTTCGGTGTTTAAGCAACAGGGTTCCACGAACCTCAGCAGAGGTCAGTTTTACTTCTCTTGTCGACGGGAAGGTTCAAAACACCAGGTCAGGTCGGTTGGTCGATAGCATGCCTGTTAAAGTTCTCATTAACGAAAAAAATGAACTCCGACTCCGCATTACGGGCGAATCCCATACCGCTTTGCAAATGCTCCGTGATCGTTTGAACAATCATAAGTCAGTGGAATACGCCAACTACTTCCCTGGACATCCTGAACTGGACCCTCCTGAATTTTACATTCGCACCACTGGAAAGGCAAAACCTCAAGCAATTCTCGACGAAATTGTAGGAAGCCTCTCCTCTGAATTTGACAGCCTCACACTCTGAGGTGTCCTCTTTGCAGCCAACTGATACTTTGGCTGAAGCCATCGGATTGGTAGGTTACGCCACTGATGATACTGGTATCGGCGGCGTCTTGAAATCAAGAGTTGCAGATTTCCGCGTCGATGAAATCGCCACAAAAATTACTTTGAATCCAAAAGGCCGGTTTACAGTCGCTAAAGTCACACTTACAAACTGGGAGACGAACAGGTTTTGCAATAACCTCTCAAAGAAATTAGGGATTTCACGTAATCGTATTTTCTTTGCAGGAACAAAAGATAAGCGAGCCATTACATCCCAACTCTTCGTAATCGATGCACCTCAATTCAAGGTATCAGAAGTCGAGATAAACGATGTCATTATCGAAGTTCTCGGACGTACGCACCAGAAGATAGGTTTTGGAAATCATCGGGGCAATCGATTCACGATTGTCGTTCGAGGTTGCGCTCATCCAGATGGATCGCCAATGACTGAAGATGAAGCGATGGAAGAAGTTGAACAAATCAAATCCAACATGGTGAGTATGCTTGGTGAAGGAAGAGCCCCAAACTGGATTGGACCTCAACGATTTGGAAGTGGCAGAGCAGTCACTGCTGAAGTCGGAGCACGTGTTGTTCAAGAGCGGTGGGAAGATGCGGCCCTTACTTATATTGCCAAAGAAGGTGCTGATGAGAAAGACACAGTGGCTGCATTCAGAGCACATATACGTGAACATGGCATCACCGAAGATGGACTTGCTCTCGCTCCAGACTGGCTTGGATTTGAGAAAAGAATGGTTGAGCACTTGCTGAAGAATCCAGATGATTTCATCGGAGCCTTTCGAAAACTTCCAAACAATCTTCAGCTTATGACTGTTCATGCATTGCAATCCGTTGTGTTTAATCGATCGCTAAAGAAACGCCTAGAAAACGGTTTGAGCATCACAACTCCAGTAACCGGAGATTTAGTTGGAAGAATAGATGAAAAAGGACAACTTGCAGTAAGCAGTTGTGTTACTGTTGAGGAGCGTACAGCACCACGAATCGGAAGAAACTGTGATCTTGGCAGACTTACCGTAACTGGTCCGCTTCCGGGAAGTGACATACGTACCTGTGAAGGAATACCTGGTGAATTTGAACAATCTGTACTCGAAGAAATGGAACTTGCAGATACCTCATGGATGGTTGAAGCCATTCCAAGATTAACGACAACAGGCACACGTCGATCATTAACTACATCATTTGATGACTTCTCAGTTGAGGTTACACCAAAGGCTGCTGATGAAACACTAGGCGAGCGTTGGAATAATGGCCCCGGCGAGAACAGTCGATGGCATCCTGATGGGGCCTGTTTGAAATTTAGATTCACGCTTCCAAGCGGATCGTATGCTACGATTCTATTACGAGAATATATGAGAGGACCTTTGAATCAACTTTGATTCAAAGAAGGCCCATCGAAATAACTTCGATTTCTCCAACGCCAGAAATGCTTGCCATCTTTTCCTCGAAAGCATCAGCAAGTCCTTCACCATCGTTCATAACGACGTGAACTTGCACGAATTTAAGTCCGAAAGCAAGAGGTTTAATTTCAACAAGTTGGACGTTGTAAGTATCGTCTCCAAGTCCTTGAACAGTTGTTGCGATCATTGATGTATCAACATCTTCCATCTCAGCATCGGGATTTACTTTGTATGTCATTGCTACCATGCCCATGTTCTCACCTCAGGGTCCTACGAAAGCGCATTCGGAGCAAGTGTAAGAGACACCTTGATCACGGGTTCTGGGGCTTCTTCCAATAGGATGTCCGCAGTTAGGACATGGGAAAGCCGTGGAGCCAACTTCTGTTAGTGGTATGCCGGATGATGTGCAATTCTTTGCTCTCTCTGTCATATTAGTGCCTCAGTAGTAGTTTGCCCATGACCTCCCCTTCTTTATGGTTGCGTGCGAAACGTAAGCCATGAATGGCGGCCAACACTTAGCCAAATATCCCCGCCTCTTTGATAGCACCATGCATTGTGTAACTCGATAACCTGCCCCTGTGTTGCACTCATGGCATCTTCGCCCCACAACTTAACGCGAACCCATCCGCTGCAATCTGAGACAACCACATGGCGTACTGGCATATGATCGTCATCAACCTGTGTCATTGAAACGGGATAGCATCGAATCACTTCACCCACAAGAGAGTTGATGAAGCGTTTTGGCAAAAGGTCGTGCACACAGGTACGAGTCATGTCTCAAAAGAATACATCAACGATTATTATTCTTCAGAGGTATTTTTCCTGCGACGAACTGTAAATTTGGTCTTCGTTGCTACAACATCATCGTCGATTTCATCTCCACCGAGAATTTTGTTGACTTCTGTTTCATAATCGGTAAGAATTGAACCTGAATCTGTCTTCCAAGGCATATAATTTCGGCAAATCAGATACACTTCTGAGGATGAATTTCGAGAAGCTTCTGGTGAATAACGACGAACTGTAGAGAAATGTGGTTTCACTGCCTTGATTAACTCTTCAACCCCAACGCCTTGGAACAACTTGGTCACAAATGAACCTCCATTGCATAGCAACGGCAAAGCAAAATCAAACACTTTTGCAACAAGGGTCATCGCCACAGCTTGATCAATATTCCATTTTCCGGTGATGTCAGGGGATATATCAGAGACAACTGAATTGACTTTGCGTTGCTCTAGTTCAGTAACAATACGTTCCTGAGTCATTGGATCGGTGATATCACCTACAAGCAGATTCGCCCCGTCGACGGGCTGGCATGGTTCAAGATCAATTCCTATCACAATTCCAGACGAACCAACTTCTTCTACAGCGACTTGGGCCCAACCTCCAGGGTGACATCCAACATCTAGGATCACATCGCCTTGGCGCATTAATTCAAATCGCGATTGGATTTGCTTTAGTTTGAAAGCGGACCGAGCACGATATCCACTTGCCTTGGCTTGCTTACGCCAAGAATCACGTTTGTGATTTTCAATCCAGTGGTCTGCCATTGCAATCCCCTAAATCGAATGCTAGAACTCATCGTCATAACATCTTCCCAGCATTCATGGTCAAAACGATGAGATGAAGGAGGACGAGTATGTGCGAAAGACATGAGCGGAGTTGTTAAGGCGCTGTTCTTGTCACTTATCTTGACATTCATCCCAACCGCTGATGCAGTACGAATTCATCCGGAAGCATGGGAAGGTTCTGCTCTTGTCGAAGGTGGATACAGCATTCTTGTCGAAGAATATACTGCAACATGGTGCGAAAGATGTGCTGAAATTGATGAAGATTTAGAAATCATTACCGATGATCATGGCAGTCGAATTGCCATGATTTCTCACCATCCAAGTGACGGAATCGACGCATATCAACCGCCTGCTTCCGAGCACCGACTCGAACGGTTACGAATCCAACACTCTGGTCTCAATGCTACGCCTTCATTTATTGTTCACAATGGAGCAGTCCGAGAGGGCGTCAATTCATGGCCAGATGTTCAAAGTGATATCTTGAAAGAAGAATCAAGTCAACGAGGCTATACTGAATTGAGAGTCCATGCAGAAACAAATGCAACTGCAATTACGGTCACCGTATTCCCACCTGTTCAAGAAGCAATGAGCAACGACACACAGATCAGCATTCTTTTTGTGCAACACAACAAAGAAATCTCAGAAGAGTACATCAATCCAGGAACAGATTCTAGGGATCGAGTTCTTGTTGGTCTTGCTGAGTTTCCTATGGTTGGCAATCCCGTGGCTATTGATGCCACTATCATCGCACCATTTGTGGCAAGTTATCCAATTGATTCAATGGATCAATGGAGTGTTGTCGCCATACATGAATACACTAGCGAGGTGATTGTTAACATGACCACAACTGAATCAAAGCCTCTGGGAGTTGTAGAAATTAGTCTGAAAGATCCACATCGAGAAGAAACGACACCACTTCCACTTATCCTGCCGATTTTCATCTTCGTATCTATTGGAGCCCTAGGAATTATTTCATCTGGAAATAAGAAAAAGGTAAAAGAAGAAGAATAAAAGTATCAAAATATGTCCCTTTTCCGTAATTTACTACCGGAATGTGGAAGATGTTTATGCAAATCACCCATTCATTGATAAGGTATTGTGACAATATAGTAGCATGGAAGAAACATTTGAGGCAAACACGCACGATGATGACCATGTAAAGGAATGGATGGTGGAATTCATTGCAGTGGTCAACGACAGTACAAACCAACACCTTTCCGTTCTCTATGGAACCGATAAGGAAGATGTCCAAAGAGCGTTGTTGCATGAATTGAGGAGAATCTACACCGAAACAGATCGTATCGATGTCACAATCGTTCGTCTTGAGGAATGCAAATCCGAAGAGGGCCCAATCTTTGAAGGACTCTTTATTCCTTAAACACGTTCACGATAAGTGATAATGATATCTTGATTGTTGAGAAGGATGTAATTGTCAAATAAATCAACTTCTTCGAGCGTACCGTTGGCATCACGATTGAACATGACTAACTCATGGGTTGAATTGACTCTATAATCGAAGATTCCAGTCTCATCGAAGTGTTGACCCCAGACGTCGAAAAAGACGCCTAATTCTACATCCTCATCAGTCTGCATTTCCAAGTGGAGTTTCCCATCTGCAGAATGAGTATGGACAACATGCATGTTTGCCCCCGATTCATTGCATGTGTTGCTGTTCACACCTACGTTCTCGGGTATGGTGACAAGTTGATCTTCGATTTGAATCGTGAGATACATGTGATCATGACGTGTAAGCTCACCATGGGAGATGCATGTGGAAGCAAGTGGGTGAATCTCATCGAGAGAATTGCTTAGTTCCGTTTCATTAGTATCCTCCTCAGAGAAAATATAGCCCCCCTGATAAGCAACGACGAGAAGAAGAAGAACCACCGCTATGACAGCGACTGAGGCATCTCGATTCAGAAATTCACTTCCTGGTTTTCTTTAACTCAGGAGCCCATTCGTCTGATTCGTACATCTTAAGCAGAAGGATGAAAGCCACCATGGCGATAATGTTGGCTATGTGAGCAGTGGTACAGAATGGGCAAATCAAACCCTCTTTTATCTCGTAACTTACCAACAGGCCGATCACAGGGAGTCCAGCAATTGTCGCTCCAAGACCACCTTTGAGGAACGATGGTGTTGAAAAAGCGAGTGGTTCTTTTGCCACCACAATAACTACCCAAAGAAGAACACAGAAAGCCACCATTCCGAGAAGACCCCATGGTTGACCTAAGTACGGGACAGTATTGTACTCAGCATTTCCAATAAGACCATCGCAGTTGAGGACTGAACTTCCGCTACAAACGCTTTCACCTTCGCTAAGTTTGTTGTGCATCCACAGCGTGTGGGCCGATACTGTAAATCCACCTGTACAAACAAGCATCAAACCGGCGAGCATCCGACCTCGCTTGGTTGAGGTTGAAGGCCATTTATTGACAAGGAATCCACCTATTGATTCACCAAGCGGCGTCATTAGAACAACCCCAAAGAGGATAATAACAGCATGGAACGAAAGAAGAACATACTCATTCATTGTGTCCCACCTCCGTATTTCTTGGTGAGTTGCTCAATCGCTTCATTGAGTTCTATGTAATTATCTCCAGTATAATCAGTCAATGGATACACTTCTTCGTTTTCAGCGTCCCAACCGATAGAGTTGGAAGCCTTTCCAGAATTCCAAGCAACGATTCCGTCGGGTTGTACAAGGAAGTATGACGGTGTGGCGCCAACTTCCCACTCACCAGCAATATCGACGTCCAAATCATCAACATATGCGAACGTATGTTCGTTAGAATCTCTAAATTCCTGGATCTCGGCACGAGATGAATCAGCAACGAATTCAACAGCGACTGCAATGAAAATCACTTCTGGACCGTCCCAAACCGCTGAGGAATATTGCTCAGCCCAGTTTCCAACATCTTCTGCACTTTGCTTACAAAAGCCACAATCAGTATCTAAAAATTCAACGGCTATCCATGGAGCATCACCAGTTGAATTCGGGCTCCACTCGGGAGTTAAGAGATCATCAAAAACAAAGGTCTGCCAACCATTTCCGTTGTAAGCTTGCGCTGTGAAAATTGGAGCTCGCTCTCCAGGTTGCGTACCTGTTGCGATAGGATTTGAGGTGAAGGCAACAACAAGAAGCCCCACGAAGAACAGAGATATTACGATTATAGCGGCGTCACCACGGGCACTGGCTTCTTCGGAGCGGTATAGATTATTCATCATCTCACTGTTCAACTCCAACCAATCCTTACCAATAAGGACAATGGTATTTTCCAGGAAACTGATTTTAGTTATCGAGCCCAATTTCTTGAATCAAGACTCGGGCAGTATGGCGTACAGCTTCTTCACTGTTGAATTTCACATTGAAGCCGGATGCAATCATTTTGTCAATAGCAAGCATAGCACGAGGGATATCTCCTGCCCAACCTCGTGAACCACCAGTATATGCGATTACAGCATCAGTGTAACCTGTTTCTTCAACTACAATTTCTGCGATTCGTCGAACACTACATGTGTCGTGACTGCCAAGGTTGAAGAGGTTCAGCGGTTGGTTTTCAGTTCCCATAACATGAAGGATAGCATCAACACAATCGCCGACTTCCATATAGGATTTTTCTTGCAGTCCATCCCCAAGAACCTCGAGTTCTGCAGGATTCCTTTTGAGTTTGTGAATGAAATCGAAGATGACTCCGTGTGTGCCACGATCGCCAATAATGTTCGCGAATCTGAAAATATATCCCTGTAATCCAAAGGTACCAGCCCAACTGCTGATGAGGGATTCACCCGCTGATTTGCTTGCTCCATACAATGAAATTGGCATGCATGGCCCATGGTTTTCTGGTGTTGGCATAGGTGCATTATCGCCATAAACCACAGAGGAAGATGCAAACATGATTGTAGGTACGCTATGTATTCGCATTGATTCAACAACGTTGTAGGTTGCCAGTGTACCTTGCTTGAGATCGGTATCTGTGATTTGCGTACCCAAACGAATGTCGGGATTAGCAGCAAAGTGGAAAACAACATCGACACCTTCGAAGTATGGAGACATTGCATCATAGTCCGTAATATCAACGCGGTGATGAGTCACTTGGGTTGAATGATGAGAAAGAAATTCTTCTTTTCCACTCGATAAATTATCGAGAACAACCACTTCATCTCCTCGATCAACCAATCGGTCAATCAAGTGAGAACCAATAAAGCCAGCACCGCCAGTGACTAAACTTCGCATGATTTTGCGTAACCATTCTCTATGTCAAAGTTTGCTATTGCACCCAAGCAAGGTTTTCTATGCTATGCCGGCTAAGATAATATTCATGCGAGCAGGCCTCATTTTGGTATTTCTGCTCGTATCAGGTCCCCTTTCATTTGCCCAAGCAGAGGTTCAAGAGGAGGTTTTTCAGTGCCAACCCCAAGAACTCTCCTTTGGAGTCAACAACGCATTCACACGAGCAATGACCGATGATTCGTCCCAACCTAGCGAGTCATGGCTCCTGTACATGCCTGCCTTGTGTGGCCAATCGGAATCGATGATCGGAGATGCGCTTCCGTTCCAAATAGAGAGCATTGAGCAACCAAATCAAATCCAAGGATCTTTTATTATCGAACTTTCTGAATCGATGAATATTCGTGACCGACTAAATTCACTGGACTCCGTTGAAGTTTGGTCACCCATCTATGAACACACGAACACGCCCCGATTTATTCCAAACGACCCTTCATTTTCCTCACAATGGCATCTCCTCAACACTGGACAAAACTCAGGCACGGCCGGCGAGGATGCAAATGTAACTGGAGCATGGGATAGTGCTACAGGAAATGGAGTGATTATCGCTATCGTTGATGACGGAGTCGACCATCAGCATAGCGACCTCTCACCTAACTATCTTACATCGATCGATTACGATTATTGTGGAAATGACGGGGATCCAACGCCAACGTCAGATGATGGACACGGTACTGCTGCAGCAGGTGTTGCTGGTGCGAAAGGGAACGACAATAACGGTGTAACAGGAGCTGCTTTGGATGCTGACCTCATTGGACTTCGATTAATTGCATGCTCAAACACGGACCAAGATGAGGCTGATGCAATAGGACACAGGAGAGACATTGTTGGCATCTCTTCAAATTCTTGGGGGCCGAGTGATAATGGCCGAACCTTGAAAGGACCAGAACCACTATTGCAAGCCTCATTGGAAGACAATGTCTACCTCGGGAGGGGCGGTCTAGGCACGATAACAACATTAGCAGGGGGTAACGGTCAAAACAATGGTGATAATTCCAATTACGACGGATATGCGAATACTCGATTTACAATTGGGGTTGCAGCCATTACCGATTCTGGAACTCAATCTTACTACAGTGAAGATGGTGCAAATATTCTAGTTGCTGCACATTCGAATGGCGGCTCACAAGGAATTACAACCACTGATATTCGTGGCACGGGAGGCTACACATCCTCTGACATCTACAATAACTTCGGGGGAACCAGTAGCGCAACTCCTCTCGTTTCTGGCGTTGTCGCTCTCATGCTTGATGTAAATCCAGCTTTGACTTATCGAGATGTTCAGCATATTTTGGTTCAAAGTGCCCGTACAAATCATGCTTCTGATAACGATTGGAGTGTCAATGGTGCAGGTCATGACTTCAATCACAAATACGGCCATGGGGCCCTCGATGCCGGCCTCGCGGTCCACATCGCTGCAAATTGGACAAATGTAGATCCTGAATTTAACTGGACGACTGGAGAGTTATCGATTACTCAAGCCATACCTGACAATACAGCAAATGGATTGTCAGATACAGTCGTTGTCGATGCTGGATTATTGGTGGAAACTGTAGAGGTTCGCTTCGATGCCGATCACACATATCGAGGTGATATCGAGGTAACATTGACCTCACCAGACGGAACAATCTCTCGCTTGTCGGAAAAGCACAGCGATAACAATAATAATTACAATGAATGGGTCTTTTCCTCTGTTCTCCATTGGGATGAATCCTCTGACGGAACATGGACAATTGAAGTTAATGATGTTCAAAATGGAGGCACAGGTACTTGGAATCACTGGGAATTGCTCATTCATGGTGCAGAAGAAGTGATCGACACAGACAATGACGGACTACCTGACGAAGATGAAGAAAACATTCACAACACAGATCCTCTCGACTCAGATACGGATAACGACAACCTCCCCGATGGATTCGAAATATTCAATTCTTCAACAAATCCAACGGATGACGATACAGATGATGATTTATTGCTCGATGGTCAAGAAGTCCTCATTTTCCTCACGAATCCACTTCAAAGCGATACTGATGCTGATGGCTTGAACGACGGTACGGAAGTGCTTGTAACAAACAGCAATCCTTTGGTCTTTGATGCAGATGATGACTCGGACGGGTGGTATTGGTTCCAAGATTGTAATGATACAAATGCACTGATTAAACCGATGGCACCTGAATTATTAGATGGTGTCGACAACAATTGCATCAATGGCATCGACGAAGGATTTGCACAATTGGACTCGGATAATGATAGATTAAGCGACTGGGCAGAATTCCATGTTCAGAACACAGATTGGAATGACGCCGATTCTGATGACGATGGTCTTGAAGATGGGGATGAAGTCCAAATCTATTTTTCAGACCCAACGACATACGACCCTGACGATGATCTAGATGGATACTATTGGTTCCAAGATTGTGATGATGAGAACCCTGATCGAAATCCTGGACTTGCCGAATGGCTCAATGGAATTGATGATGATTGTGATGATTCCATCGATGAAGATTTTATCGGATTAGACCGAGACAGAGATGGGTTGAAAGATCTTGATGAATTTATTATTTATGGAACGGATTGGTTGGATGCTGATACGGATAATGATGGCCTGCAAGATGGGTATGAATTATTCATCAATACAAACCCATTATTTGCAGACCTAGACAACGATGGCGATGGTGTTCGATGGTTCGATGACTGCAATGATAATGACTCAAGCATTAGTCCGTTTAAGATTGAACTACGAAACGGATTGGATGATAATTGTAACAATGAAATCGATGAAGGAATAGAACCACTTGTTCCCGAAATTCTTGTTCTATCAATTTCACATGATAACCAAACTCTCGGGGAACCAATAAAGATCACGACATATGCAAATCAGGATACATCTCAGGTCCTCTACGAATTTGAACCGGGTTTAGCCATTCAAATTCAACAGAACAAGGCCATCATTAATTCCCAAAATCCAGGAACTTACGGAGGGAGTGTTTGCGCAATTGCAGAGGATGCTATTGACTGCCAACAATTTACGTTTACCTTTATTGTGGCACAAGAAATAGTGATTGAACCAGTTGCTAAGGAAGAGTCCAAGCAAAGTGCAACTTATGCAAGCCAAGTTTCTGAACATTTCATACTCATCGGACTGAGTATACTCATTCTTCTCGGAATCGTAGGTTTAGGATGGAAGAAAGAAAAAGCGGCTCATACTTGGCAGCCGGTTCAGCCTGAAACACTGGAATATATTCCGAGTGCTCCTGATCTTAGTCTCTTAACCAATGGCTTTGATAACCGTTGAAGTTGTTGCTTCACATTACCTCACCATGTGAGGGGATGTGTTGAAAATGAGCAAGACAAAGAAAGATACGAAGCAAGACGAAGAAAGCCGAACCCTATTGGTTGGATATGCACGCCGCAGTAATGCTGGCGGAGCAATCAAATTATCCATCAATACTGCAACATTTGCAGACTGTGAAACCTATGAAACAAGCGATGGGGAATCTTATGTCCCTCTCGTTTTGTCCATGGCAGCTCTGCAAAGAGTCATCGCTGGAGAACGAGCAGTCACAACAGTTTCTCAACTCCTAGATTAGGATGAAAAACAATTGTTGTAATCATGTTCATTGATGGACATGAAGCCGGTTGATACGGAGTTCAGGCTCCGCATCACCCTTTTCCTTGAAAATTCACTAAAATTACGATTATGACTATATATGCTATATTTGCGAGGGCTGGTTAATGGGCGATAAAAACTCGGCCTTCCGCATCATTGCGGGAATGCCGATGTATAACGAAGAAGAAACCATTGGTACAGTCGTAACAATGGCTCTTCGACACGCGGACGAAGTCATCTGTATCGACGATGGATCCTCGGATTCCAGTGCTCGCATAGCTGAAGCATGTGGCGCAACCGTCATTCGTCATCGAAGCAACCAAGGCTATGGATCTGCATTGAAAACACTCTTCCAAACAACAAGTACACGAGACACTGATGTCCTTGTCGTCCTTGATTCAGATGGACAACACGACACCTCTGACATTCCAAAATTGATTCAACCAATTCTTGATGGGGATGCTGATTTCACAATTGGCTCACGATTTGTTGAAGGTGGTGAAGGAAATTCAATGCCTGCATATCGACGTTTGGGGATCAAAGTCATCACCGCTGCAAGTAATCTAACGAGCGATTTGGGAATCAAAGATACACAATCTGGTTTCCGTGCATTTTCAAGAACTGCAATCGAGCGACTACGCTTTGATGCAGATGGAATGGAATTATCGCTTGAAATGCTTGAAGACGCTAAGGAAAAGCAACTCGTGATCCAAGAAGTACCAACCATTATCCGATATGATGTTCCAAAAGGCTCGAACTTCACTGCAGTATCTCACGGCTTCACTGTCTTAACATGGGCTCTCCTTTCGCTATCGCAAAAGAAGCCTCTACTAACACTTGGAATCCCAGGACTCGGCCTCCTTGCCACTGGTGCAGCCATGGGAATGCAAACAGCACAAGGAGTCACAACCCAACTTGATTCAGTTCTTGGAGATGGACTTACTGCAATATGGATTGGAGTGCTTGGATTAGCTCTTATCACTACAGGATTTATCCTGCAGACAGTTCGTGGATTTTTGCGAATTCTTTTAGTTCGTGAATTCGGACTGGATTGAGAGTAAATCGTCGCATTGTTCATCAATCAAGTGCATCTGGTTACAACATGGCAGGACAACTCTCAGAGAGAATTGAGAGTTTCCGTCAAGCGACGGAACCATTCCGAGAGAAGTTGGATTCTTGGAAAGAAAGCATCAATGGATATGCAAGTAAGCGTACGGAACAATTGTATCGTTCAGTTCTAGCATCTCCTGCAATCTTTGTGATGCTCCTCATCATCATCGCTGCATTCCTTGGGCAACGAGGTATGAATTTTCAAGACCAAATCGAAGATGATGTCGAGATATTTTTACCTGACGGAGCAGAATCAACAGACCTCCTTCTCGAAGTCAGAGAAGAATGGTCAACTGATATTGCAGTCATTTACATTCAGACCGACAATGCACGACTAGGAGGCGGTTTAGGTGACAATATTACCGATGAGAAGATTCTCAGGGAGATAAGTTGGGTTGAAGGGGATGACGACAACGTCGGCGGCTCATTCATAGGGAGGGGAATCGATCACGACAAGGGTGATTATGGAAATATTGACGGTGTCCTGTGGATTATTTCTCCAGCCCAAATTATGAAAGAAATCAATTCTGCTGATGGACGATTCAACGAATCGATGTGTGTCCACGGAGTCAATACGAGAATACCTGTGGACATTGATTGCTCTAGCTTATCGGGTGGTGGAAAATATGCTATTCCAGACCAAAACACAATTGATCAAATCATTGAGAATTCCAGCGGCTCATTTGAAGCCTTAATCAAGGACACAAATGATAACGACCTCAGTTTTGATAGCGATGGTGATGGCGATCCAACCAATGATATGGATGGAGATGGAATTTGGGACACGACTGCAATCATCGTTGGAATGAAATCAGATGTCCCCGATCAATGGGGAGATTTTGATAAATTATTGGAACATTTTGAGTTGATTATAGACAACAGACCAGCGGATTCACAATCAACTGATATGACAATGACTGGATTAACCAAAACTCTCGAGGATATATCTGATGCAATCTACAAAGATCTCATCAAAATGATGCCGTTTTCAGTCCTTATGACCATCCTCGTCATTTCGTTCCTACACAGATCTGCAAAAGTGGTCATCATAACTGGAACTCCTATTCTCCTTGCTCTTGCCGTTACCTTCGGCGCGTCAGTTGTCCTAAAATGGACACTCACTCCAATGATTGTCGCAACGTTTCCAATTTTAATTGGGTTAGGTGTTGATTATGCCCTCCACATGGTGAATCGGATTGAAGAAGTCCGGCGAAAGGAACTTGAACGTATTCTTGAAGAAAATGAAAAGAGAAGGCGTCAAGGAAAGGAAAAACTCGAAGAACCTGATTTGTGGGACAAAGAATTCTACATTGAATGCGTCACTAAGATGGCAGGTTCAACAGGAGTTGCTGTCTTCTTGTCAGCATTGACCACGATTGTCGGGTTCTCTGTATTGATCGCTCCTCAAATTGTCAGTATTGCTCCAATACGCTCTGTAGGGCTAACGCTGGTTGTTGGCATTATGTCTACTCTTTTGTTCTCAATTGTTCTCGTACCTGCTTTGGCTTGGCTTCTGAAATTCCACAAACGAAGCAATCCAGGGATGTGGAAAAACATTGGAAAGGTACCTGTTCGTTTCTTTGTGGTCATTTTGATTTTCGCAGGGAGCATCACAGCATATGGGGTTGCGAATATGGATGAATTAAACGAACCAATTACCGGTTCAAGTGAAGCTCCAGAAGGGATTGAATCACTCGATAAGATTGCACAATATTCGGAACAATTTGATAGCGGTCAAACGTCTATGTTCGTCTTTGACGCAACC
>MDTC01088570.1_pt1 | contig 24815 bp, 44 predicted proteins | sample 811181 | NCBI WGS metagenome assembly MDTC01 (sample SAMN05326644, study PRJNA326480) | marine metagenome | isolation source: seawater | place: Pacific Ocean: North | collected 2011
AAAAGAAATTTCGATATCACCATGAAACAAGCCGGCCGCTCTAAGTGGTTCGTTGCGGTTCACGTCAAGGAGGACGGCGAGCGTATTGTTTACACTCGTAATAACCTCAGTTCCCTGAAAGCTTTCATCAAAGCTAAGGGTGATACTCCTAACGTTCGGTTCTGGTAAGGAGATAAGAATGACTTTTCAAGTTAACGATAAAGTAGAAATGAATGTTAACGATTACATGGCAGACATGTTCTCGCAGGAGATTGCGGAACGTGGTATCGGTCGCGTAATTGAAGTAACACCCTATAAGGTTCATGTCCTCTGGTCAAACGGCCAAGAGTTAGCACATGACGCAGAGCGTATTAAGGCGGCAGCATAATGAATAACAGCGATGTTGTAAAGTTCAATAGAGTTCCAGGACCTAATACACCAGGCGCACCAACTGCTCCTTACGATCTCTATTCGGGTGTAGTCGTTAAAGAGACGATTGACGTTCCAAGCAACGGTCTGGTCGACAGCAACAAATGGTGCGAGGTTCTCTGGTCTAACAATCAGATTACTCGATGCTACAAGGAAGACCTTAAGGTCGTGAGTTATTAGATATGAGAGAGGGAGAGCCCTTCCGCAGTTTGTGTACACAGCTAAAACGCAGTGAACTGGTCGTGGTTATAAATTTCCTCTCTCATTTCTAATCGTTCTAAAAAGTATAATAGAATCAACCACTTAGGAGATACCATGAAGCATAACGTTAATGGATTCAGCGTCGTCTGGAATAAGAGTTACGATCGACATACCGACGAAGGAATCTTAGTTGCTACTCGACCGCGTGGTGACGGGACTCAGGAAGTCTATAAGTCTTGCGTAGAAGACAATATCAGTACATTCATGAGCATGCTTAAAAGCAAAAAGTGTAATTAAATCAAATAGTTAGGAGACTACATGAATAAGTTCACAAGTTATATTAAACGTCAAGCAGACCGACGACCTATGGATTTGGCACACGACTTTTTTGTCATGGGCGGATTCATGACTTGCATCTACTTTGGTTTCATCCACTAGGAGGATTAACTAAACTCTTGCGCAGATAAAAATAATATATGCTCATGCGGATGGGTTACACATTCAAGAGCGGAGAGATAGTAATAGTCAACATACAGGTAGAGACAGACGAGAACTTCGGGTTGTGGCTAGTCATCGAGCACAGGGCACGTAACTATCCAGACGGAATGCTTGAAGAGGTCGAGTGTCTCAGTCCCTGTGGTACGGTAGTCACGTGGTCCCCGCAGTATCTCAGTTATCCCGACTAGAAAGTGTAATGATATTATATACATGCAGAACGGCCCCTATATGGCCCCCGAAATGGGGCCGCTATTTTGCTCCAGACCGCCCCTCTAGAGCCCTTCTGGGATACTCTGTGGCACTTCTAGAGCGGTGGTGGCGCAAGGCACGACTCATTTTTTTCACGGGCAATTTTGAAAGTGGAAAGGCGTACGCAAAAATACTGTGGCAAATGAAAATAGAAAACACCTAAAAATCAAAAAAATTTCTCGAGAAGATCTTGGATAGAATGGAGTGATCATGAAGAGACGCGCAAGAAAGAGTAAAAATAGAAAAAAGAGAATTCGTGGCGCCAAACTCATGCAAATCCTCAGGAGACGTGGTATAATAGAACAGAAAGGAGAGAGGAATGCGTGATTTAGAGAGTCTTATCAAGAGGACAAAGAGCATGATATCATACGGGTTAACTCAAAAGCAAATACGGGGTGAACTAGAGAGAAGCGGCTGGCATCCTGAATTGATTCGCTGGGCTCTTCGTGGCGCCAAAGACGAGTTAAACTATCAGGAGGATACCGGTAATGCCTAAATACGATTCCAAGGGCCGGCCCGAATTCAAGCGCGTTCATTGCGTCGATGGCTTTAACATGTCAGTACAGGCTAGCCATTCGAACTACAGCAGTCCACGCGATAACACGGGACCATGGGACAGCGTTGAGGTTGGCATGCCGTCAGCCTACGAGTACTGCCTGATACCCTATGCAGAGGAGCCTAATCGGCCGACAGAGACTATTTACGGTTGGGTACCGAATAAACTAGTACGCAGTATAATTGAAGTGCACGGTGGCCTTGTCTCTGGGGAAGTACCGCCGATGCCCGTTTGTCAAACCAACGAAAATATTGAGGAGTAAAACGATTATGGCAATTGATCCAGCAACAGGCGTTTGTGAAAGCGGTTATTTTGGCGCCATCCCTTATCGCGGTTATAACGTGGACTTCATTGCGCAGTACCTGTATGAGAACCCGGGCGCGCGGAGTGGAATGATTCGCGATGCTCTGGCACAGAGCCGCGGTGTCGACAAGTCTCCGCCTGGTTGGGGTACCACATATTTCACGGATCCTCGAAAAAACTTTTTTTATCGGGCTGCTAACTATAAGGGTTGGGCCGGTCGCCTTTGGCGACGCGTTGATGAAGACAATGCCCGTAAGGGCTGGGTCCTGACCCTCGAGGGAATGGGGAGGGTTAAGAGCCCGTGATTGAACCTGGTACCATTGTTCGGTTGAAGTCTCCTCGGCACAAGGATACCCTTGAAAATGAGTGGTACTGCCGGCATTGGGAGGCTTTGACTCCCATGGTGTGCTTGGGTTTTATAAAAGGTGGTTGCGGTTTTGCCCGGGTTATGACTCCAGATTCTGAGGTGAAGACTGTCTGGCACGGTTACTTAACTACTCACATGCGAAGGGGATACTATGGCGTTTAGCAAGGGTGATTTAGTTTATGCCTACGGGTCGCCGATACGTGGCGAGGGATGGCCGGGTGAGTATGTCCTTGGTGTAGTCCATGCTATAGATGTTGAGGGAGTCTGGGTTAAATGGCCCGGTGAAGTCTTATGCTTGCATAGACTGGTTGATCTCACCAATATCGATAATTAACGGGTTTGACGCGTATCTCTCCCTGTCGCGCTCCACGAAGGGGTCACTTTGGAGTGACTGGCCGAGAGGGTGCATCTATTCGGTGTATGTCCACGCGAAAAGCGTGTGACGAAACCCCCGTGCAAAAAAATGTGTGTGAAAAACCTCCGCGCTATTATTCAAAAATGGCGCCGGTCTCCTCCTCCGAAAAAAAATGGGCCGGGGTCCCTTCATCATGTTGTCTCTTTTTTAACTAAACCTGAGGATTTATTATAATATAAAGACATAGTTAAAGAATGTAAGTGGGATTGTTTGGTCTGTGCCCACTATAAAATAAAATGGGATCGGCATATTAGTTACTTGTTCAGTTTATGCTGCCGGTCTCATGCAATGTGATGATAATAAAGGCGGTAAAATAATGAAAATCACCAAGCGACAACTCAGAAGAATCATTAAAGAGTCTATACTGCTTGAATATGAGCAGTATGTTTACAGGACAAAAGGCGGCCAGCTAAGAGTTAAAGACGACGATGGTAATGATGAAGCTGCTGATCACATGGAAGATCAGTACGGTCATTTAGAGAATGGTGAGGGTGAAGTTATATTAGGGACACGCCGCAGCCGAGGAAGCTATAGCAATTACAGATCATCTAGAAGTAGATACGGTCGAAGGAGACGATAATGAAAATTACAAAGAACCAACTTAAAAGAATTATCAAAGAAGAGAAAGCTCGCATACTAAGAGAAGCTTCAGCGGGAGGCAGCGGAAACAAATTCTACGGCAATCACCCATCATCTTATGGGCCCGGCGAGTCAGTGTTAACAGACATAGCATCTCAGGTCGAAGATATCATGCAAAGTTACGTGGGTCAGGTCGATCTAGACTTCAGCGACGATCCATTAACATACAAGGACATTGTGGGCTTTGTTGCTCGAATGCTACATGAACAGAGATAATAATGAAAATCACAAAAAGACAATTACGCAAGATTATTAAAGAAGAACTATTAAAGGAAGAAATGCATCCCTTGGACCGCGAGGTTCTCGAGATTGATCGCAACTATGGCAAGAGCGATGCTTACAGCTATCTACACGACGCGCTTCGCATGGTCGATGATGATGATGCTCGAGAAGCTATGATGGAGTTTGAAGACCTTGAACGATATGGATATGACACAGATGAATTACTAGACGTCTTTGATAACTATCCAGGTCTTAAAGACAAAGTGTTGAGGAATTTGTAAGATGCGAATCACAAAGAGACAACTTAGAAGAATCATCAAAGAAGAAGACGCTATGGGCAGAGAACAAGAATTGTCCAGAGCCGAAATGGCTCCTCGTCGTCAAGGAATGAGCCGGCGTCCAGGAGGGAGTAAATCTCAGAGGCGGATGGAGACAATTAATAGAATAAAAAATATTGTTAAAAAATCTATCTTAAGCGAGATTCTGCCAGGAGGCGAAGTCCCTCGAAGTGTTCAGGCTGACTACGATATCGCAAACAAGGAAGACACTTTCCCTAAATTAAAATCTGCGCCTGACTTCTTGCCTCGAGACGCCGATACTAGGCAGGCAGCTATTATAATTCGCGACGAAATAAATAAAGCTTTAAGCAGTATGCCTGGATTTGAAGCCACTATGGAAGGTGAGGGATCAGCTGTCAACGTAAATCCTAATAAAGTTATGGTCGCCCTCAGACCAATCATTAAAAAGATGGGATTGACCGTTGAAGACCACGGTAACGAAATGATTATTTACTACGATCCTGCCGGCGTGGAAATTTCAGTTTTTAGCGACTACACAGGAAATACAACAGAATTTGATTTTGGAGACCTATAATGAAAATCACAAAACGACAACTCAGAAGAATTATTAAAGAAGAAGCAGACATGATGCGCCGAAGAATACAGACAGGGGATCCTGTTGGTGCTCAAGAGGCCGATGACATTGCTAAATTTTTAGGACAAACTCACGGGCTAACTTTTAGTCGAGGCGGAATGGATCAGTTAATTCAATTTCTTTCCTCACTCGAATCTTCTGGTGACCTGCGGAGATAACAATGAAGATTACTAAGCGACAACTAAGAAGAATCATCCGAGAAGAGAAGTCTAGACTCTTAAAAGAAAATCCTGCTCCTCGGTCCGTTGAAGCTGAGCATTTAGCAACCCTAGGGGCAGATGCCGCTTTACGCATGGTTCAAAAACGACTGGACATTACATCTGGAGATCTAGCAGCACAATGGGATGGGTGGGACGACCTTGTTCGGGTATTGATGGATTATATTAATTTCGAAAATAAACATAGCCAGGGATGGGATGACTAATGAAAATCACAAAACGACAACTAAGAAGAATTATTCGTGAAGAGAAGGCAAAGCTCTTGAGAGAAGAGGAAGATATGTCAACGTATGATGATATCACTAAAGTACCACTGAATCTACCTCCAAACCCTGGCAAGCAGTCTAAGATGCAGGCCGATATCGTTACTGACATGGAAGTACCAGTTGAACTCATTAATGATTTGACAGAGTACCTTGAGGACATGACCGGTCTTAAGCTGAAAGGCAGCGGCTTTATATCTAGTAGGGCTCGAGACCTCTTGCTTAGAATGGAACGTGAGTTAGGAATACTATAATGATAATCGCTGAACTCAAACTACGCCGTGTTATTCGTAAGGTACTACTAGAACGAGATCTTCGTCTTCGTGGTAGTGGAGAGACCCCTGCAGAATTTGATGAAAAGCAAATAGCAATGTGGCAGATGGGTTACAAACACGGTAAGCAGATACAGTCTGGCGAGCAACCTCCAATGTCTCTTGCTCAGGAAAAAGAATACAAGGATGCTTTTGGCTCCCAGGGCATCGAGTACTTTGACGGTCGATCCGCTGGGAATCGGACATACGGGCCAGCTCCTCACCCACACGACCCGGATTATACTCCAGACGAAAACTACTTCCCTAAAAAGAAGAAGAAGAAAAGAAAAGCTGAACCTGTATATTTCGATGAACCAGAGTACGGTGATGAGGAAGAAGAGCTCACAATAGCCGATACATTGCCCCCTGCTCACTACGCTTTGGCAATGGGTACAGACTCCGATGTATATGAGGGTGACAAGTTTAAAGTATCTCCCGTTCGAACAGATGCGGATGGAACTCGGTACCGCTGGTGGAAATGGGGTAACATGCTGGATCCAATAGCGTTTGTCTTAGATCCAAGTGATGAAGACTATAGAGACTTCGAAGACCAGAACGGAAAGCGTTACACACCAGAACGACTGTTCCAGGCTTTAGCTGGTGGTAAGACAGCTAGATTTAGGTTTCCAAAAGAAATGGCCTTATGAAAATTACAAAAAGACAACTAAGAAAACTTATTGAATCATATAACTCTATGTCGCCTGCAGGCCATTCGCTAGCGAACTCAATTAAGCGTAAGTTTGTGAAGTTATATCCTGACGCCAAAGTCGGAATAGATGGCCGCGGCGGGTGGATCACAGTCAATGGAGAAAAGGCTATCAATATGTCACAGGCTAGCGGCGGCCCAATGACTGATGAAGAGATGATTGAAAAGATGCATGTCGTGTATGCTGGAAAGCAAGTTGATACTGATGTTCCAACATCAAGCTCTAGAATGTACACCTTTAGAGAGGGAAAAATGAAAATCACTAAAAGACAACTGCGAAAAATCATTCGAGAATCTCTATTGAAAGAAGACCGGGTCTTAAACCTTATAAGAGATGAAGTGAGCGATGTTGTTAAAAAAGACCCACTGATTAGCAACTATATAGGTTGGAATGAACCTAACGTCGTCCTTGCGCCATACGGAACTCCCGGGAAGATCGAAGTGCAACTAAGCAATCCGGAGTTAGTACCTCCAGAAAGAGACATGGCCATGGCTGCCGCGAGATTCAAGCGTGATCTAGAGCGCTTAAACCCGGGATACACATTTGATATTGAACTTGACATGTATTCCGCAAAAGATTCACAAACACTTCCGGAAGAAGATCCGGACGGATTCTATAGAAGTAGCTCAGCTTCTGCGTCTGTGTCTTACAATATAACTGTTAATGAGCCAGAGAGATAGATATGAAAATCACAAAGAGACAATTAAGAAGAATTATCAAAGAAGAGAAAGCGAAGATCATCAAAGAGCAGGATATGAATCCTAGTCAACTTGCGACAATGATCGAAGAGGCTATCTTGGAGAACGTATACGATATAGTAGCCGATCATGATCTCAGCGACGGTATGCAGGTACCTCCTGATATTGGTCAGGCGATTGCGCAAGGTCTCAGGAATGCTGCTGATTCATTCCTCCAAGAGCAAGGACTGTAAAATGAAAATCACAAAAAGACAACTAAGAAGAATTATTAAAGAAGAGAAGGCGAAGATCCTTAGCGAAAGTATGGAAGAACTTCCTCCCCCAGGAGCCGGCCGCAAGAAACCAGTAAATACCGATGCCTTGATTCTAGCAGACGCTATTGAGTATGGTGTGACCGACGGTCTTGAGGAATTAGGGGTCGACGCTAATGAAGCTGACCAAATAATAAACCATTTGTATAACAGGATGGATATCGTAAAAGAATCTCTCTTTAATGGTCTCGAAAGCTATAAAAGAAAATTAGAAATGACTGGCAAACCAAAGCCTAGGAGCATATAATGAAAATTACAAAAAGACAACTTCAAAGAATTATTAAAGAAGAAAAAACTCGTATCCTAAAAGAGCAAAACGATGGTCACCTTTATCCTAGGGTTATGTGGACAAATGTAGAAGAGCTAACCGATAAGTGGCGATCCGCAGAGTACGACTCCTTTGATGAAGGCGATCCATCGATGATGGCTATGGGAAACACTGCAACGGAAGCTCGTAAAAGATGGAACGATCAAATCGAAGGTGCAGCCATGGACATGGAAGATGAAATGACTCAAAGGATCAGGAAAGTAGCTTTGCAAACTATGAAGGAATTCTCAGATAAACTTATGAACGGAGACTACGCTTGAAAATTACTAAAAGACAGTTAAGAAGAATTATCAGAGAAGAGAAGCAGAAGCTTTCCAGCGATAGGTTAAACGAGACTCACTCTATGGAATCCGTTAAAGATCTAAGTAGCATCATTGATAGCATCGACGATATAGCCAATGGAGTATATCAGAGTGATCCCGATTTGGCTAAAGATTTAGAAATGCAAGTGGAAAGATTAGCTAACCTACATGATAAATTAGAACGTTCGTTGCAAGATAGCTCTTTTCAAAAAGTAGTTGATCGACGACCTACTGACACGGATGGTTACACATGAAAATTACAAAGAACCAATTAAAGAAACTAATTCGAGAAATGCATCCTCGTGCTGCAGCTGACGATGCTTATGTTGCTGATCTCGAAAGGCAGGAAGATGAACTAGCTACTCAAATACGACACGCGTCGAAAGATATACACGGTCGAAAAGACGTATATGACCTTTCTGATAAATCAGTTAAAGAGCTAGAGGATATCCTGTATGATTTAGGTAATTCGCCTGAGCAGCGCGACATAGATAACGCATATAGAGACGAAGAAGAAGATGCTATGGGAAGAGACCAAGATCTTTCGCCGGAAGAAATGGCTCCTCAACGCCGAGGAATGAAGCGTCGCCCAAGAGGTAGTAAATCACAAAGAAGAATGGAGTCTACTATGAAAATTACCAAACGTCAGTTAAATAAAATAATCAGCGAAGAAAAATTAGCTATCAAAGAGATGGATAATTTTAACTCAGAGGTTAGAGAAGCCTACTGTGAGCACATTTTATTAAATTACCCTAATATACTGTTAGCTGAGGGTTATATAAGCAAAGAAGCTTATGCTCGAGCATGCAAGATGAAGGTACTTACCGAATCTAATCGAGTAAACAAAAAAATAGAAGAAGGTTTTTTCGATGATGTTAAAGCTATGGCAAAAAAGGTCGGCGGCAAAGCATTAGATAAGGGGAAAGAGCTTGGAAAGAAAGGCTTAGCGAAAGCTAAAGAGATTGGAGACACAGAGATTGATGTCAAGGGTACTAGCAAGGAAATGAAAAGAGTCGGCAAAGAAGCCGGAGAATTAGCTGCTGGTGCCGGTGAAGCAATGTTAAACTTCATCGGGCCAATGGCACAAAAGCTTGGAGATAAAGCATCTAAGTTTGCCCAAAAGAAACTAAAGCAAATTGATAAGCAAGGACCTAAAGCGCTAGCAGCTATTAGTAAGCATATAGAAGGTGGAGTTAATGCTGCCCTTTCAAAAGCAAAGTCAACAACAGGCTCTGGCATAAAGGGGTTAGCTGATCTTATAAGAAAAGCTAAGGATGGCTTGACTTATGAGCAATTGGCTACAAAAGAGCCAGCGGCTTTTATGGCAACATACAAAGCTCTTGAGAAGAAAGTCCTTGGTATGAAGCTAAAAGGAGTAACAACTCCCCAAACCGCTGAGCAAGTAATGGGAATTTTTAGATCTCCAGATGGCCAAAAAGCTTTAGCCGCGGCAGCCAAAAAGACAGGAATGGCAGCAGCGGAACTTGATACTATAATGGGGATGTATGTTTTCCAGTCAAGATATGTTCCAATGGCAACTAAAGCGGCTGCCATGAAAGAGTCTTTTAATCTCGAGAGAAGAATAATCGAAAGAGTAAAGAGAAAAATAAGAAAATAAGAATGAAATATCTTTTAGTAGCTTCTTTATTGATATCTTTGTCATGTTCGGGTCAGCAAGTAAAAAAGTGTCCTGAGCTTCAAACAACAAAATATTCTTCTCACAAAGAAGTTGGTGAACTTTTAAAAAACCAATCTGCCGGTATTGCTTACGAAAACGTATACGTAATATTTGCTGCAGATTGGTGTCCTTCATGCCAAAAGCTTTTTGTCCTATTAGAAGATGAAAATCTTATTGGTAAGGTTACGTTAGTTGATATAGAAAAAACATGGGGCTTTTTATTCTCTAAAGAGATGAACATAAATTCTGTTCCTGCCATGGCTGTTATTTCTAGTAATAAAACTATACAAGTTCACGTAGGACTCAAAGAAGTATACATCAATTTGAGAAAACGATTAAAAGACGGAAAAGAAATAAAATTAATTCAAGGAGGTGGCTAGTCATGGACACAAAGGTAAAAAAATTATTAGAAGAATTAATCCAAGAAGAGATTAATAATTTAGACGCTACTTTAGATTTCGTGCTTCCTAAAGAGAAGACTACTTCTAAAATGGTTAAATCTCAGCTATTTCATATAGCGAAAAATTCTCAAAGTTTACATGACAGATTAGAAGATATGGATGATCTACCAGAGTGGGCAAAGAGTAAGATCGCCATAATAAAATATGCTTTAGATGCCGTATATGATCATTTTGATTATAAGAAGCATAGAGAGAATCATGAGTGATGATGATTACCCTGAGTTAGATAAAACCTTAATTGAAATAACTGAAGAAACTATTGATGAAGATGAAGATATATTTCCACTAATCGATTACGAAGATGTCGAAAGAGAGAAACACGATCGTGGCGAGGACTTAATGGAGAAAATATATAAACATGTTCGCTTGAAAATCATATCTATAATCAGGAGTAAAATTAGTTATGAGAATTAGAATGAGTACCTTAAAGAGAATTATAAAAGAGTGCGCAGGAGATGATACTCCTATGGAAAGCGAAAATGGGCGAAACTTAGATTATCAAGTACCTCACGAGGGTAAGCGCGCGAAAAGTCACTTATTCCATACGTCGCAAGATGCACAGAGATTACATGATCTCTTGATGGATGAAGATAATATACCAACTTGGTGTTTAGAATACTTAGCAGTATCTAGACACGGCATTTCTGTCGTTCACGATTATTTGTCGTACAAGATTATCGATAAAAGTAAGTAAAAGCAAAGATATATATTTATAATGTATAACAAAACAGGCGGAGGGTTTGGAAAAAAACCAATGGACGAAGATAGTAGAATTAAGCGCCTGAGAGAATATGTTCAACTTTACCTCAGGCGCAATGCAAAGGTAGAAAAAGATGAACAACTTGGAATACACTTTCTTTCTGAGAAAAGCTCTTCTAAATTTAGAGAGAGCAAGGTTGATAGCAGTAAGAAAAAATCAAGAAAGAAAATTAAAGAAAATCAATTTTCTAATGGCGGAAATAAAAATAGAGATAAAAAGCTCTCAGAAGAAATAGGCAGGAATCTGCATACTGTCGGTAAAGAGCCTTATCAGGTAGAAGATGTCTTTGATGATGTTAGAATCGATTCATACCCCGTGGAGAATGGCGTGTTCGCGTCGGTTTCTTCTCGTACCGGAAAAGAAAAATATTCTAAGATGTTCTTAACTCCCGAAGAAGCAAATACTTGGATAAGGAATATCGCTATGAAAGTAAGCAAAAACTTTACTCAATAAGAGATTTAATACCTTGCGATTGAAGACTCATATATCTTTCCAATATATCATTCAAGTCTTTGTGTTTTATCGAAAGAGATACATGAGAGAAGTGTGAATGTGTTCTTTGAACTAATCCTACAATATTATTGGAAGAATCGTATATAGCTCCCCCGGATGCTCCAGGAGCTGCTGGGATCGTGTAAAAAGAAAAAACCTTACTATCCCCAACATACAGACCTTGTAGTACTGGAACCATACCAATATCGAAGATAGAAGCCGGAGCAGCTATACTGTAGTGTTCGTTGTGCAATGTTGGGTTATATAATGATATCTTCGGCAATCTTTTAACTGTAGGGTGGTTTGCTTCCACTATACACACGTCATATTTTAGGTTTACGTAAGATATCTTGCCTTTAATTTTGTGGCCTGTATAACTTTCTAAAAGAAGCTCAGAAACTACTCTTGATCCAGGAGGAAGAGAGTTCCATATCTCAAAAGCCGGACCGAGGCATACGTGGCCGGCTGTAAGAAAAGCTATCTTACTCTTGTAAGAAAAAAAAGTTCCTGACCCGATAGCTGCTCTTTTTCCTAGGGAATTATATCTGCAATTCTTTGCTTCTTCTTTTGGCCCTTTTTCGCATTCATAAAGTTGTACTTCGACTATAGTTTTTACAAGAGCAAAAGCTTTTTGGTGGGGGACGATATTTTTGGATATCGATGCGCAACTAGATAAACCTAAAAAAGAAAAAAAGATCAAAAGCGAATTTAGTAATAGCTTTTTAATTTTAACCTCTCTTTTTTGCTTGCTATAGAATAAATATAGTAAAAACGAAATATTCATAAAATATGTAAAAAAAGCTTGCACTAATATATCTTTTCTCCGCTTGAACTGATCTCAAAATACTAATAGAATTAGTATAAAATAGGAGAACAGCATGAGTACACTTTTCCCGTATCCCGAAATTAGAGATCAACAAAAAGTAGCTATGGATTTCATAGACGACACTTTTAAAAATAAAAACAAGAAATTTTGTATTATAGAAGCTGGTACCGGTGTTGGGAAAAGCGCTTTAGGAGTTTATTCTGCAAACCTACTTCAAAAATCAGTTACTGATAAAGAAGATGGCTGCTATTTTTTGACAACACAAAAAATTCTTCAAAATCAATATATAGAAGATTTTGCTTTAAACCAGAATATGCTGTCTTTGAAATCTTCCTCGAATTATAGCTGTAGTTATTATAAGGGAACTAGCTGCGGAGAAAGCTTAAGGATACTTAAGACCGCTTCTAAAGACTCAGCTTTTTGGAGATGCTGTGCGATTAACTGCCATTATAAGAAAGAAAAAGAAAAATTTATAAATGGAAAGAAAGGAGTGACTAATTTTTCTTACTTCTTGGCCGAAACTGTTTACGCTGGAAAGCTAAAGCCTAAAAACTTTCTTGTGATTGATGAAGCTCATAACACAGCGGAAGAACTCTCTAAGTTCATCGAGGTGACTATCTCTGAAAGATTCTGTAAATCTCAAAACATAAATTTTCCAAGCCAATTAACTTCTTTTCAAGCTTTCAAGTGGATACAGGAAAAATATTATCCTCACGTCAGAGATCGTCTTAAGCACATGGAAGGTATGATGGAAAAATATTCTGGGCTTAAGGATAAAATAAAGGAGATACAAAAAGCGTCTAACAACTTCGATCTTCTAGACAAGCATGTCTGTAAAGTGAAAAGGTTTATTGATCGATATGAAAAAGATAACTGGGTTTTTAATTTATTGCCTGGGGAAGGAAGATCTACGAGGAAGCTTGAATTCAAACCAATTGATGTCTCAAAATACGCTCATGAATATCTCTTTGATCGGTCTAATAAAGTGTTACTGATGAGCGCTACTATTTTAGACAAAGATGCATTCTGTCAAATGCTTGGAATTCCTTTAGAAGATTGTGAGTTTTTAAGTTTGACCAGTCCCTTCCCTGTTAAGAATAAACCAATATTAACAGCCGGCATTGGAAAAATGTCTGCTAAGCATATCGATACTACACTTCCAAAACTAGTTTCTGCTGTTGAATCGATAATCGCTGCTCATAAAGATGAGAAAGGTATTATCCATTGTCACTCTTATAAGATAGCTAATTTTTTGAAAAATAATATAAAGGTAGGAAGAAGCCGCTTAATATTCCATTCTTCAGAAGATAGAGACGAAGCGTTAGAGAGGCATAAAGAATCGAGTAAACCAACTATTCTATTATCTCCTTCAATGACCGAGGGAGTTGATCTAAGGGACGATTTAAGCCGATTTCAAGTCATTTGCAAAATACCTTACCCTTATTTAGGAGATAAACTGATTAGGAAGAAAATGAATAAATGGAAGTGGTGGTACCCACTTCAAACTGCAAAGACTGTTATTCAGGCAATTGGAAGATCTGTTAGATCTAAAGAAGACTACGCAACTACCTATATCTTAGACGAAGATTGGGATCGATTCTACAGTATGAATAGGAATCTTTTTCCTAAGGATTTTCATGAATCAATTAAAAATAATTAAAAAACCATGGGGTTTCGAAAAGATATGGGCTTTCTCCAATAGGGAAGATGGATATGTAGGAAAGATCATTCATATAAACAAAGGATGTAGGTTATCCTTACAAAAACACGAAAAAAAAGAAGAGACAATAGTAGTTCTTTCCGGAAAATTAAAGTTAGTTTTAGAAGATAAAACGTTGATTTTAAACCCTCAAGATTTTTTTCACATCATCCCTGGCACGATTCATAGGTTTTGTTCTATTGACGAAGATTGTACCTTAATAGAGGTCAGTACCAAGGAATTAGACGATGTAATTCGAATAGAAGACGATTACGGAAGATAATTTTTTAAATTATCTTCAATTTAAATTTTCCTATTTCAGCCTCAAATTTATAATTAAATTTGTATGTCTACTTTTAAAGAAAATAAAAATGTCTCTGATCGTTCTGGTTCCGATCGCCAGAGGCACAAGGATAAGATTGATAAAGCAATCAAAGAGGGGATCCATGACATTGTTGCTGATGAATCAATCATTGGTAAAGATGGAAAAAAGAAAATAAAAATTCCAGTAAAAGGAATTAAAGAATATAGATTCGTTTATGGAGACAATGAAAACAAAAAAAATGTTGGGTCTGCTCACGGAAAAGATATTCAAAGAGGCCAAAGGGTAGGGCAAAAAGGATCTAATTCTTCAGGCCAACCTAACAAAGCTGGTAATGAAAAGGGCGAAGAATTCTATGAAGTTGAAATTACTTTAGAAGAATTAGCTGCGTATTTGTTTGATGAATTCAAACTTCCCAATATGCAAAAAAAGAAATTTAAAAGCATTTCTAGCAAGTCTTTCAAGAGACATGGTTATAGAAACGAAGGAATTCGTCCTAGGCTTGATAAAAAAGAAACTATCAAGAAAAAAATCAAAAGAAAAAAGAAAGCTATAAAAAACAATACGTTTGATCCGAAAAATGATGAACGCTTTGGGTTCCACCATGATGATCTAAGATATCGTTTTATAAAAGAAAAAAAGAAACCAACTTCAAATGCAGCTATATTTTTCATCATGGATGTTTCTGGTTCTATGACTAAAGAGAAAAAATTTCTTGCCAGAAGTTTCTTTTTCTTGCTATATCACTTTGTCAGATCTAAATACGAAAATACAGAACATTGTTTCATATCGCATGATACAACAGCTTCTGAGGTTAATGAAGAAGATTTCTTTGGTAAAGGTTCCACAGGAGGTACATTGGTTTCCACTGGCTTGGATAAATGCTTAGATGTTATAGAAACTAGGTACCATCCAAGTACTTGGAACGTCTACGTTTTTCAGTGTTCCGATGGAGATAACTGGCCAGAGGATAACGATGGTTGTTTTCAAAGTGCTAACAAGCTAGCTGCTTTAAGCCAATTCTACGGATACTGTGAAATTGAGCCAATGGCAAAAAGAGGAGCTTGGTTACAGATGTCTAACCTTTCAGAGTTGCTAGCGCCTCTAGTAAAAGATAACTTTAAAATAGCAGAAATTAGAAAGAAAGATGACATTTGGCTAGCATTTCAAAGATTTTTTGGAGGATTTCGTGAGTGATTGGAATATAGATAACTTAGAAGAATGGGATAACAAAATAATTGATTTAGCAAAATCTCATAACCTTGATTGGTTCCCAATCTCATACGAAATCTGTGATTATTACGCTATGATTGGAAATATGGCTTATCATGGCATGCCTCTCCATTATAGGCATTGGAGTTACGGCAAGTCTTTTGAAAGAACACATCAAATGTATAACTTGGGTGCTGAAGGTTTGCCATATGAACTTATAATCAACAGCGATCCTTCGATAGCGTATCTCATGAGAGAAAACCCTTTCTATCTTCAGTTGCTTATTATGTGCCATTGTGTAGGTCATTCAGACTTTTTTAAGAACAACTTAACGTTTGCTCAAACTGGCCCAGAGAATATTATACAAAGATTTAAAAACGCGAAAAAAAGGATAGATTCTTATATAGAAGATCCTAGCGTTGGCATAGAGAAAGTAGAAAGAATACTAGATGCTGCTCATGCTCTTTCATTGCATATACCACCGAATTGCAAAGAGTATATACCTCACAGAAAAAGAAGAAAAGATTTGATTGAGAAAATCAAGTCTGGAGAACCATCAGTTGCTAATAGAAATCCGGACTACTTTCCCGTTGAAGATGAGATAGACTTACTATCTTTCATTTCAGAAATGTCATTAAACCTAGAAGATTGGGAAAGAGATGTAATCAATATCGTTAGAGCTGAATCTTCTTACTTCATGCCTCAAATAAGAACTAAGATAATGAATGAGGGATGGGCAAGTTTCTGGCATTACCGATTAATGAATGGATTGGACCTACCACAAAAATATCATATACCTTTTCTTAAAAGTCACAATCAGGTAGTTACTCCTCACGTTGGCAGAATTAATCCTTATCACCTTGGGTTTCACTTGTTCAAAAAGATAGAGGAAAGACATGGGCTAGAAGAATGCTTTATAGCTAGAGAAGTTTGTCATGATGAATCATTCTTGCGGCAATATTTAACCGAAGAAGATTGCCATGAATTAAACTTGTTTTCATATTCCTTATATAAAAGAGATTATGTTATCAACGAAATTTCTGACGGCGACGGGTGGAAAGAGATTAAGAAATCTCTAATAAAACAGATTGGATCTAATTCCATACCCAAGATAATTGTTAAGGAAGTAAAGCAAAACAATGTTTTAAGGATTCATCACGAACATGATGGTAGAGACTTAGAATTAGGTTACGCAGAGAAAGTAGTTGATTATATTACTACACTATGGGGCGGGGTAGTAAGATTAGATACCGTAATAGAAGACGAACCATTCGAAATTTAGGAGGAACTGGTGAGTAAAAAAGACTTTATAAAATTAATAGAACAGCAAAGAAAAAAAACTAAGAAAGAAAAATTCAAAGGCAATTTTTTAGATTTCTTAGAAAAGGTAAAAGAAAATCCAGAAATTGCTGATTCTTCTCACAAGAGACTTTATGACACTTTAGCTAGTCATGGAGTATCTATTATGGAAAATAGTGATCCAAGAAAAAACAAAATATTCGATGGAGAAAACGTAAAAATTTACGATTATTTCAAGGATGAATTTTTTGGAGCAGAAAATGTTATCTATAAAATTATGAGATTTCTAAAGTCTGCTGCCTCTAGAGGGGAAGAATCTAGACAGGTTCTCTTACTTATGGGACCGGTGGGGGCAGGTAAATCAGCACTAACGGAACACATAAAAAGATCTTTAGAGGGAGTTAGCTATTTTCATATTGATGGCGATCCTCAAAAGGGTAACCCGCTTCAGCTTATCCCTAGAGGCATTAGAGAAGCTTTTGAAGATGAACTAAAAGTTAATGTAGAAGGTGATATTTCTCCTCCTATACGTTTTCAGCTTCTTCAAGACATGAAGGGAAAGTATGAAGATTTCAATGTTGTAGAAACAACTTTCTCGCAAAGAGGTCGACGAGGTATTGCATCTGTTCCTCCTATGGATGCCAATTCTCAAGACGTCTCTGTCTTAATTGGTTCGGAAGATATTTCAAAACTAGATCTTTATTCGGAAGATGACCCTAGAGTCCTCTCATTAAATGGTGCATTTAATATTGGTAACAGAGGGATAGTTGAATTTATTGAGCTTTTCAAAAATGAGATAGAATTTTTGCACACTATAATCACAGCTACCCAAGAAAAAAGAGTTCCAGCTCCCGGTAAACATGATATGATACACTTCGATGGAGTTATCTTAGCTCACTGTAACGAATCTGAATGGAATCGTTTTCAAAGCGAACATACTAACGAAGCTATCTTAGACAGAGTTGTAAAGGTTAACGTTCCTTATGTTCTAGAATTAGATCAAGAAGTTAAGATATACGAAAAACTTCTCTCTAGATCAAGCTTTGATAGTCACATTGCTCCTCATACTCTTAAAGTAGCCTCAATGTTTAGCGTTATGTCACGGCTTAAGCCGTCAGGCAAGTGTGATCTTTTAACTAAGATGAAGATCTACAACGGCGAAGACGTCATTGAGAAGGGTCGAGTCAAGAAAATTGACATAAAAGATCTAAGGGAAGAAGCTACCCATGAAGGGATGGATGGAATCTCAACAAGGTTTATTATGAAATCAATTGACTGTGCGCTCTCAGATAGTGACAAGGGCTTCATAACACCTATCTCTATAATGGATACCATAGCAAAGAACTGTAAAGAACAATTAGCTAATGAGGCTTTTAAACAAGAGTGTCTAACGATTCTACAAGACGTTGTAAGAAAAGAGTATTTGAGAATACTAGAAAATGAAATCGCTAAGGCTTTCGTTGCTGCTTACGAAGAACAAGCACAATCATTGTTTGAGACTTACTTGGATAATGCAGAAGCTTTTGCAATGAAGACTAAAATCAAAGACAGAGTGACCAATGAAGAAATGGTTCCTGACGAGAAATTCATGGGTACTATCGAAGAATGCATCGGGATTGTAGGATCTTCTAAAGATGGATTTAGATCAGACGTTACTGCTTATATGTTTGCAAAAGTTCGAAGAGGCGAGACTATCGATTATAGAAGTTATGAGCCACTCAAAGAAGCTATTGAAAGCTATCTAATCAACAGTGTCAAAGACATGGCAAGAATTGTCACAAAGTCTAAAACTAGAGATGATAAGCAAAAGAAAAAATACAATAATATGGTAAAAACAATGATTGATGATTATGGTTATACAGAGGAGTCTGCTGAGGAAATCTTGGTATACGCCAGTAATAACCTTTGGAGGGATTCATGAAAAACGTAGGTGCTACAGAATTTCTAATACTATCATCAGCCATTATGTCTTTCGCTAATGTTGATTTATCGATAGCAGCTTTATCTTTAGGGGTTTTAGCTGGAATCGTAAGATATTCTGTTTCTCACAATGAGAAGCAAGAAAAAGCAAGAGAGATAGAAGGAGCGGCAGAAAATTTTACCAACATTATTTCTGGCTTAGCTAATGGCATGAGTTCGAAAGATAGAGATAACCTACATTAAAAAATGCTATCCAATCCAAAATCAATAAATTCTACAGAGGTTGAAAATTTCTTTAAAGAACTTGATTCTTTTTGTTTAGAACAAAAATCAAAGAAGATGGTTTTTTTTGGAATTGAAAATATTTGTAGTATTTCCTTTTCTGAAACTTATCGAGCTATCTTAGACTTTGAGTTTTCCAATTTAAATTTTAAAAACCTTTTAGTTTCTCACCTAGAAGCTGTTGAAAAATATAGCCCAGCTGCAGCTAGTTACTTACCCTTCTTTTTGAATGAACGCTATAAGAGAGATTATGAGTTAAATCATGAATCTTTTTTCGAATCTTCTGCTATGGGTACGAAAGAAAAAATTCTAGACATAATAGATTCTTTTTTCGAGCTATCAGGTTTGTTTAAACCAGAAGATTTTAAGAAAATGTTTATTCAAAACGGGTTCTTATCTAGTTTTTCCGTAAAGCGATCTAATAGTTTTCATAATGCTTGTGTATTTGAATCTGGAATGTCTGTAATTGGGAAAACAAATTCTGGATTTTTTAAAAACAACAACGGAAGTGTAGATATACAAAATCCTCAAATAATAATATACGATGGTTTTATTCAAGAAGTATCTGAACTCAATACAATTCTTAGTTTTTCATACGAGAACAAAGTACCTTTCTTAGTGATATGTAAGGGAGCTGCGATAGATGTTCTAAATACTTGCTTCACTAATCATAAGATGGACAACTGCAGTGTCTTTATTCACGAGCCTAATCCAAACTTTTGGAAAGATAGTTTGGATGATTTATTAAAAGCTTTTGATCTAGAAATTTTTGGTTCAATCAATGGAAGACTGCTTAGTAGTTACAGTTATGATAAAGAAACAGAATGTTCTTCTACTATTAAACAAAACGAAATATTTTTTAAAAGCCGTCTTTTAGATTTAAGCAAAAAAGCAAAGACAACAATCTATCTAAACGAAAAGACTTGGAAAAATAAGGGAATTGTTTTTGACCAATTGAATTTCTTCAAAAGCCTTTTGCAACAAATAGCTACTTGTGGAATTATAGATTCAAAAAAAATAAAAAAAATTATCGGTATCGATATTTGTGATTTAACCGGACTAAGATGCCAATTTCATCCTTCATTCCCTGTAGTTAGATCTTTAAAAGAAGCAGAAATCGTTTTTAACAAAATAGTTAATATTGGCTGTCTAATCAAGTTAGAAGGATAAATTGGATATTAAATGGAAAAATTCTATTGGTAGACAATTTGAAATTTCTGAAATTATTGATCTAATAAAAAAGTATCCCTCTTCTCAAATACATGTTGGCACCGACTCTCACTTTAAATCAGGTAAGCTTATCTTTGCCACTGTCATCGCAGTGTACTCTCCTGGAGAGTGTTCAAGGTATTTTTTTAAAAGAACTTTTGAGAATAGCAGTTACAGGATAGCTCTTTCCTCTAGGTTGCTGAAAGAAGTTCAAGACTCGATAGAGACTGCAGAATTAATCAGAAATAGATTTAAGATAGAAAGAAAAATTTTTGTCCACGCTGACATTAGCAGCGATAAGAAAAACAAAAGTAACATAGTCTATGAACAAGCAAAGCAGTGGATAATAGCTATGGGCTTTGGTTGCAAAATGAAGCCAATATCTTGGGCTTCATCCTCTATAGCAGATTTACACGCTAAATAAAAAACTTAGAATTTCTAAACTGAGGTTGTTTAGAATGGACGGCGTAAAGCATCTAATAGAGTGTCAATGTATATTGCCACAATACAAAAAGAGGGAAAATCCTCCTTACCACAAATTTGTTGTATTTTCTATCATCGATAACTCTGACACTGTTTTAGAAAAATTTGCTCAATGTAATAATTGCGGCATAGTGCACAGAGTTTTTGATATGTGCAAGTCAGAAATAGCGGTAGGCCATGAATCGCTAAACAGTATCCCAACTAAGGATGACTTCAGCCTAATGTTACCTTCAAGCGTAGTCGATATACTAAACGCTTACGATTGTGAAATATATACTTGGGAACAAATAGCATTTATGCTGAATCACGATAAATCTGGAGAGAAAATAGTAATATCGAAAGATGAAATCAACGGAAAGATACAAGGAAAATTTCTTACATATTCAGGAAACAATCGATTCATGATTGAGCCTTTTACAGCCGAAACGGAATTATGATTTGAACGAACTAGAAAAAATAGCTAAAAGCACACAAAAATGTAGAGAGATAAAATCTGAAATTTTACGTTTCGGAATAAACCAATTAGAAATTGAACATCTTATCAAGCTTCTAGCTTATGAACTTGAAGATAGAGATAGGATGATAGCAATAACGAATTGCTTACAAAATAAAGATACTGGTAATATATTAATACCTGAGGAGTAGAGAATGTCTGATAATGCAATCGCCACTAAGTGGCAAGAGTTGAAAATACTTATTGAAACCCTAGAAGTAGACGTCGTCAAGAATGCAAATGGAAACGCTTCAGCGGGAGTTAGAGCTCGTAGGGGATTGAGAGCCCTTAAGGGAGAAGCCGCTTCTCTTGTTAAGCTTTCTTTAGAAGTCGATAAAAAGTAAAGTTACTATATTTTTAGATTTTGTTCAAATGAGAGAAGTTTATCTTTAATAGATTTCTCTATTTGGCAAATCCTCATCCTTGTAACTCCAAAAATGTCTCCAATCTCCTGGAGGGTTTTTGGACCATCAGTAGCTGCAATTAAGGTACAATTTTGGTCACAAGAATAGTTTATCCAATATCTACAAGAAGTTTTTCGACAAGGCACTTTATATTTTTCATGAGCTTCATAACATGCTAAATCTTTATCTTTTTCCATTTAATCCTTTTTCTCCAGAACTACATAATTTTAATGATAACTTTAAAATGATAGATTTACAAAAGGAGTAAGAAATGAAAAGAAAAACTTTTGTTCTAGATACCAATGTTTTGTTATATGATAAAACTTCCATACATTCATTTTCTGGTAACGATGTTGTTATACCGTTGCTAGTTTTAGATGAACTTGATAGATTCAAAGAAAAGCCTGGTGTTATCGGAGAATCAGCTAGATATATAAATAGACTCTTAGACGGCTTTAGAGATATAGGAAGGTTAGACCAGGGAATAAAACTCCCCGAAGAACTCTGCAGAGATCAAACTATAAGAGTTATAATAGGAGAACATGCAGCTCCTTTTGGTTTAACTAGTAATGCGGCAGACAATTTAATAATTGCAGCAACGTTATCTGAAGGACGCGAAGACCCGAATAAGACAGTTATACTAGTTACTAAAGATATTAACCTGAGAGTTAAGTGTGATGCTTTAGGGATACGTTCTGAAGATTACTATAAGGATCACATCTCCAGCGAGGATGTCAATTATTCTGGATATCACTTAGCTAGTTTATCTCAAGAAGAAGTAGATAAGTTTTATCAAAATGGAGAGTTACACCTAAAAGATTCCGGAATGTATCCAAACGAATATGTTTTAGTTAATGAAGGCGAGCACTCAAGCTTTATAGCAAGATACGAAGATGAATTTCTTTATAAGCTTATCGGAGCCCCAGGCGGAATATCCAAGATAACACCTAAAAATAAAGAACAAAGTTTCGCAATTGACGCTTTGATGCAACCGAATATCCCCTTGGTTACTCTAACAGGGATAGCTGGTTCCGGAAAAACTTTCCTAACGTTAATGGCAGCTATGGATGGTGCTATGACTAAGAAATACAGCAGAATAGTTATCAGTCGTTCCATTCAAACAGTTGGCAACGATATTGGTTTCTTGCCCGGAGATTTAAATGAAAAAATGGACCCATGGTTAGCTCCTATCAAAGACAACTTCCAAACTATGTTTAATGATATAACATATTTCGAAGCGATGAAAGACAAAGGGCAAATTGAAGTAGCTCCTTTAGCTTTCATAAGAGGTCGTTCTTTTAACGATTCTTTTGTAATTGTTGACGAAGCGCAGAATGCCACTGTTCATGAGTTAAAGACCTTGATTACCCGCGTTGGTAGAAACTCAAAGATAGTTTTGTTAGGTGACACAGACCAAATAGATACTCCTTATATTGATAAAGTTTCAAACGGACTGTCTATCATAGTTGATCGCTTTAAGAAAGCGAACTTAGCAGCACATGTTCATATACCGCACGGTCAAAGATCAAATTTAGCAACTTTAGCTTCTAATATCTTGTAATTTGCATATTTAGTGTTGGAGGTTTACTTATGGCTAATAAGTCTACAACATTTTCGAAATATGACAGAAATAGATACAGAAAAATCTATCCAATAACAAGATACCCGGAATCAACTTCATATCGCAGCAGAGCCGAAGTTATTATAGAATCCGCTAGTGTTTCTTTTGCAAAAGAAGATTCCAAATCAGGATCTCTTCTGGGTACCTACAATTCTATACCTACAATATCTCTAGGGATATCTACAACAGATTCAGTTGCAGAAGAGAGCAACGTAAATGTCTTTATCTCTTCTTTGACACTGGGAGGTGATAACAAAGTAAGCTATACGATAAAAACCAGCGCTCTTTTCACCGGTACTGTAGCTTTGCAGGTTTTGAGTTTAACATAATGGCTGGACTTTCATTCAGTAGGGTGAATATGTGTAGCGGAATAGAGACTGTTTCGACATCTCAAAGTTCTCCTAGAGCAATCACTTTCGAAAAAGCTATGGAAGGAACGCCAACAGTGACTTTAACTCCTATAGAGAGTAATCAAAATGTCATTGCAGCGAATGTGACATCTTCTGGCTTTGACTTAATACTTAGTTTAGACGGTGTTGGAGATCCAAACGCGACTTTTAAAGTCCACTATCAAGCAATATTTTTAAGGTAAGAAGATGGCAAGAGATTTTAGAGCAAAACAATTAAGAACGTCAGTGATAATCGGCTCAGGTTCGATAGAAAGTAATCGACCCCATTTAGGCTTAGTTTTTTATTCCGCTAGTAAAGCTAGCGATTTTGATGGAACAAGAAGAACTGGTGGCTCAACACTTTCTTCGGCAACACAATTAAACTTGTCTAAAGATGCTATAGCACTTCCTCATCGATTTGGCGATGATGTTTGGTGTCTTTTCGATGGACAATCTGTTTCTCAAAACGCTGCAATGACTACAGAAAGGACAGTAGGATCGACTGTTTTATTTATAGGAGACGTGGTTATTAGTGGAAGTCTTTTTGCTGAAAGACAAATGATTGAAGTTGATACAACCACAGTTGGAAATTTTAGAACACCGGTAGGATCTTCGGCGTTTTTTGATGGAGGGTTTGCGGGCAGCGGGGTCGATATTACGGCAGGCGGAGAAGTAAAAGCTTTTACCAGCGTTAGAAGTCCAATCTTTTTAAATGATGGTGCTAACGTTACGCTTAAGACAACAACATCTGGTGATGTTGATATCCACCCTGTTTCTGGTATCTCTAAGTTTAAGTTTGACGCAAACAGTTTTTCTACGCTGACAGTTTCAGATGGTAGCCACACGACTTTGGCAACTTCCGAAACAGGTAACCTTACTATAGATTCTGCTGGTACTGTAGTTTTAGACGCAGCTTCTACAGCTGCAGCGGGTATGTCTTTAAATTCAGCCGGCGGTGTAGCGATTGATGCTGCGGCTGGCCCAATTAGTATTGACACGACGCATAACAACGCGGCTGCCATTAATATTACTTCGAACGGTGGGACTTCAGAAAAAATCTTAATAAAGAATACACAAGGTAATGCTGAAGCTGCAGCGGCAGACGGGGCTATTAAGGTGGAGGCAACAGCAGGCGGAATTACCTTAGACGCCGCGCTAGATGTGCATATAAGCGCAGATGGTGGTAATATATCATTTAGCGATGGCACTACGACTGTGATGGATTTTGATGTTGATAACGTCAAATTTAAGATGATGGATGATGCTGACACTGGTGATTATTTTGAAATAGCTACGGCTGCGAACGGGCATACGACACTAGCTACTATAGATGACG
>MDTC01121508.1_pt1 | contig 24806 bp, 19 predicted proteins | sample 811181 | NCBI WGS metagenome assembly MDTC01 (sample SAMN05326644, study PRJNA326480) | marine metagenome | isolation source: seawater | place: Pacific Ocean: North | collected 2011
AATATTGGTCTATATTGGTTAAACTCATATATTTAGATTTTTCTTGAACAAAGTGATGAAGTGGTATATCTTGTTCTAATCCGTTTTTCACATTACTGATAAATAATTCAAATCTTTTATTATTTTGATTTAATCTAAGTTCATAAGTTCTTATTTCAAAAGTTTTATCTGATTTTTTTGCTGGACTAAAAGGTTGCTTGTGAGTATTTGGGCCTAATTTTACAATTCTTTCTTTAATTCTATAAATCCTGCCATTTCCTAAAGTATTATTTTTTAATTTGTTTAAATTTTTCATTAATCCTAAATCAACATCAATTGGTAATTTAAAATCTGAAAAGAAATAATTATACATTTTTTCAAAAATGTTTTGACCATTAACACCATTTCTATGAATAGTTTTAATATAAATATGACTTTTAGAATGTGGAAAGTACATAATATTTGAAACATATCCATCAAAACCACCATATTTGTTAATTTCCAAATCACCATTGTTAAGAATTGGAACACTTTTTAATGTAATAAATTTTTCTATATTACCATTTTTATATAATTCTAACTCCGTATTTTTAACAACAATAGCAATTGAAAACCATTTCTTAATTGGAAAATCTTTAATCTTAAATTCGTCTAAACCTTTATGAGTTTGGATTTGCACTATAATATCATTCATAACTGGGTCAATCCAAAATCCAGGACATTTTGCACCAGTATAATTAGAATGTCCTTTGGTAACAATGTGTTTCCATTGTCTATATTTATATGCCATGTTATCTACATATATCCACATAAAGTAAGTGAAATCATATCCTGACATACTTTTTCCTATTTTTACACCTTCTATTAAATCATGATCTTTGGCATATTTTGGAATCTTTAAAAATCTAGGATTCAATTTTTCATAATCAGCATTTTTTTTGCGAACATAAAAATATATTAAAACTGATACTAGTACACCTATAGAAATCATTATTCCAATTTGTTTGCGACTTGGATTTTTTAACATATTCATTGATGATTTAAGTTTATCTATATCCATTTTTATATATAATATAAATAGAAAATCTAATTAAATTTTTTAAAACGTTTATTTTAAATTTTTATATTTTTATATATTATAATGGAAAAAGCAAGTAGAAAATTGTATAAATTTGCCAGTGATTTAGTGGGAAATAGAGTTTTAGATGTTTATCTAAAATATGCAGGAGTTAAAACTTTAACAACAGCAACCTTAGTTCCAATTGCATTAATTGTAGGAAAAGACGCATTTGAAAAAGTTCTTAAACAATCTAAACAAACGGGAGGATTTAAGAAATTACCAGTTCTTGATGATCCTCTTGTAGGAAATTATCTTAAATTAGCAGGTTTATCAACTGTTAATGTTACAATGAATACATTGGTTCCTTTAGGAACTTTAATGTTGGTTTATCATTTGTTTATGAAAAAAGAAACTCAAACTGGTGGAAATTTAACTAAATTTGTAAAAAGAGTTTATGGTAATAGAGTATTAGATGTATTTCTTAAATATCAGGGTTTAAGAACTTTAACAAGTACAACATTAGTTCCATTTGCATTAATTATGGGAAGAGATGCATTGGAAAAAGTTTTGAAATCACCGGGTTCTCAAAGTGGTGGTTCGCTTATCCCAGATGATATACCTGTAATGGATGATCCTCTTTTAGGAAATTATTTAAAACTTGCAGGATTAAGCGCAGTGAATCTAACTCCACATACTCTAGTTCCTTTAGGAATTCTTGCTGTTTTACACGATACCTATTTATCTAAATCTAAGTAAAGAAAAATAATGATTAAATAAATCTATTATCTATTTAATCCACTATTTATTTTTTTATTTTGTTAATTAATATTAATGATAATAGAACCTTTTTCTTTTTTATTTATATCAGCTGCATCATTTTGTAACTTTCTTTTAATACTAATTTGTATGATATTAGTGGTTGCTGCTGTATTAACTTCAAGACTACAAATTGGAGCATTTGTCACTTTTTATAGTTATTTTAATTTTATAATTTTTGCATATCCAGGCTTAGCTTTAGTTTGTTTAGGAATTGCATCAATTGTTTTATTTAGTGTGTTTTTTAAAAAAAAAGAAGAATTTAAGAATATAAAAAAATAAGAATATATCAATGTTAAAATATTTACCATATTTGATTAAATTTATGTTTGTATTATTAGCTTTAGCAATACTATCCATAACCCCATTGGGTATGACTTTCTTTTTGAATAGTATAAATGTATATGTATTTGTTATACCTGCAACAGTATTTTTACTATTAATATTTTTCTATATGAGTGTAATAGGAAGGCAATGTTTAGAATTTTATAGTGATCGTAAAAAAAATAATTAAATATATTAATGAAAAATTTAATTATTTTTATTAGTATTTTTATAATAGGGCTTGTAATGTATTTTACATGCTATAAAACAAAAATTTACAGTTTTGATAGTAAAAATCCGGGTCCAACTATTTTATTTATATCTGGAACTCATGGTAATGAAGATTCGGGTCCCTATAGTCTTTCTAATTTAGTAAATCAAATGAAATTAAATTTAATGAAATTAAAGAAAGGTAAAATATTTATTATTCCTAATTTCAATCATTGTGGTTTAATAAAATATTCGAGATATTATAGTAATTTAGGTAAAAAATATGACTTGAATAGAATGTATGGTAAAAATTTTATTGTTAACAGACCTGTTGAAAAACTGGTTAAAGATTCTGACATTATCATAGATATGCATGATGCAATTGGTTTTAATAAAATCAATAAATATAGCATTGGATCAACAATTTATTTTTATAATTTCAAAAAAAAAGAAAAAAAATCATTTCTTCACAAAATTAACAAAGAAATTAAAGAAGATTATAAGAAATTTTCCATCATACCATCTAATAATATAAAAAAAAAAAATACATTAAAAAGTTATGTTGTTAAAAAATATCCTAAAAAAAAATATATACTTTTTGAGACTACAGGTCAAAACAATATCCAACATATTGACATCAGAACTCATCAATGTAATATTTTAATTGAATTCATACTTCAGAATTTTAAAATGATTTAAATTTATTTATATACTATAATTATGAATAAATTAATAAATTATTTGGATACTGATAAAAATTTTAAAAATCTTTTTTTTAAAAAATATAATAAAAATTTATGGAAAAAGAAAGATAATAAAAACTATTGGGAAAAATTGGAAAAATTATTTGGGATAAAATCATTACCTGTTATAGAAATCTATAGAATTCAAATTATTAAAAATTTAGAAATTAAAATTAAATCTAAATTTAATTTAGACAAATCATTTAGTTTGGTTCTATTACTTCTTAATGAAAATAATCATAAAAAAGATCCTATTTTAACAAAAATAACTAATAATAATATTTTAAAAAATAAAAAAATAAGAGAATATCTAAACAAACAAATTATCCGTAATATTGAAATAATTTTATTTATAAAAAATCATTATAATTTTGTTAATGATGAAATGATTAACGATAAAGAGGCAATTAAAAAAAGTATTTTCCTAAGTTTTAATATTGCACTTAAATATAATTATCCTAACAAAATTAATAATAAAATTTATAATAGATTAAGAATTCAATATTCAAATTTTATTAAAAATTACTCAATATTTGGTTTTAATATTCTAATAAAAATGAATTATTACAGATACGATAGGTTAGGATTATTAACAGGAATGCAAGGAGCTGTTCATCCAATAAAATATAAAAAATTTTCTGAAATTTATAATTCGAACATAGAAATGTTCGGGTCTTTTATAAACCACACATTAGATAATTATTATGGACTTTTTCCTGATTTAGAAGAAAAATTTGGTTGTTTGGGTAATTTTTTTAATTCCAAAATAAAAGAAGGATATTATATAACTAACCCACCTTTTGATTATTTTATTATTCATAAAACATTTAATCATTTAGTTAAGTTATTAAAAAACACTAATAAAAAATTAACATTTTTTATAATTATTCCTGCCTGGTATAATATGGACAGAATAGAATTAAATAAAATTTGTAACAATCAATTATCTATTGAAGATTATGGTCATGAAATGAATTTTAAAATTTTAGAAACTAACAATTATCTTAAAAAAAATTTTTTGTACTGTAAAAATAATTTTTCTTATTATTCTTATTTAAAAAATAAGACTGTTTTTTTTACAGCCACAAATTTAATTATTTTATCTAATAGAAAAAGAATAGATACTAAATTTAAGTCTATTTTTGAAAATCCAGATATTATCAAAAAATAAAATTAATAAATTTATTAATTTTATTAATTTTATTTACTATATTTTTTTGTTAATTGATATAAAATATATATAATTAAAATAGTAAGTAATAAAAATACAATAGATATTATTGTCATATATTGTTGATTTTTTTTATAAATTTTGATAGGGTTGAATTTTCCAGAATCAATTATACCCTGATATAATTTAATAAAATTTTCATATTCTAAAATTGGTTTATCAGTTATTGAATTAACGTTATTATGCATTCTCCAAAAAAAATTCATGTAACTATTTCTATTTTTTAAATTTTCTTCAAGATTTTCTTTTTTAAGATTAGATTTAAAATGATTTTTACACTTCATACAGGGAATAATTTCTTTAAAAGCATTAATAAAATTAATATGATTTTTTTTATCTTCTTCAGTAATTTTTTCTGGATAGGAAATTGATATTAAATGTAAAAATGCCCAAGTTGTAGGTCCCCAAATATTAGCATCCATTATTATAATATAATAATAAATTATTACGCTTAAAAATACATTTTATTTTAATTTTTTAAAGTAGATATGAAAAAAAAATTTAAAAATAAAGTTAAAATATTAAGTGATACAAACATCCATAATCAAATTTTACTTGAAGTTACATACCTTTTCAAAAATGGGATATATATAAAAAAACTAAAAATAGATCAAATGAATTTAGTAAATGTTCTTAAAAAATTTAAAAATAATAATTTTAGAATAGAAAAAAGTCATTATGAAAAATCAAATATTATACCCGAACCTAAAAATGATAATTTTAATTGGAAACATCCTGAATATGTAAATAATAAATTAAATAATTTTTTAAGAAAAGGTTTTCAGAATTCATATATACAAAAGTTCAATTAATACTTAAATATATCTTAATTAGATAATTCAGAATGAACAAATGTAACAATTGTCAAAACTGTGGGGTTAAAGGTCATCATATACGTGATTGTGTGCGTCCTAAAACAAGTTTAGGAATAATTCTATTTAAAAGAAATAATGAAAATAAAATTCAATATTTAATGGTAAGAAGGAGAAATTCTATAGGTTTTGTAGAATTTATCAGGGGAAGATATGCATTCAATGATATAAATTACATTCAAAAATTATTTAACGTAATGACAGATGATGAAATTAATTCAATATTAAATAATAATTTTGATTTTTTATGGGAATATTTGTGGTTAGATAAAAAATTTAAAAAAAATTCTGATAAATTAAAAAAAGATTATGAATATGCCCTTAAAAAATTTTTAAAAATTAAAAGAGGATATTTAAATAAAAATACACCAGTTTCAATAGACATTTTTGTTAAAAATAAATTTGAAAAATATAAAGAGCAGGAGTGGGGTTTTCCAAAGGGTAGAAGAAATTTGTTAGAAAATGATTTAGATGCAGCTTTAAGAGAATTAGAAGAAGAAACCAATATTAATAAAAATGATATAAAATTATTTATAAATAATAATTTGAAATTTACTGAGGATTATAAAAGTTACGATAATGTTAATTACAGAAATATTTATTTTTTAGCAGAATACATTGGTAACAATAATATATTTATTGATAAATCAAAAAAAGAACAATTTTCTGAAATAAGTAAAATAAGTTTTAATTCATTAAATGAATGCTTATTGTTGATAAGAGATTATAGTTTCAAAAAAAAAAATGTTATAAAAGAGGTTGATAATTATATAACATTTGAAATAAAAAGATAATTATAATGTTAGAATATACAATAAAAATATTTTTATTATATAATGAATAATGATAAGGATATTTCTAAAATAATCGATTTAGAAAAAAAGATCAAAAATTCTGATATCAAGGTGAAAAAAGACTTATTAATTAAAGAATTGAATAAAAAAATAACTTTTTTAAAAAATAAATTTTTTAATACAGAATTTGAAAGGTATAAAAAGGAAGTTAAAAAATCCAATGAACCTCTATTTTATCTTAATAGAGAATTAGAAAGTTTATTTAAAAATAATAATTCAAAGAATAATAATAATTCTTTTACACGGATAATCAATGAAATTAAAATAGATATTTGTAAATTTTTAGTTGAGGAACTTAAAGATAAAAAAATTAAAAATAATTACTATCCTGATACTAACAATTCTAATTTTAATTCATTAATTTGTAATAAAAAAGAATTTTATCAGAATTTATACAAAAATAATGAAAATAATGAAAATAATGAAAATACACAAATTGGTTTTGAAAAAACAAATATTCAAAAATTTGTGAAAAATTTTATTTCAGAACATACAATTTACAATTCACTATTATTATGGCATGGAGTAGGAGCAGGTAAAACATGTGCCGCTATAGGTATTGCTGAGAATTTTAGAGATTTTATAATACTTAATGGTAAAAAAATTTTAATAATAGGTTTAGAAACACTTAAAAATAATTGGAAAAATGAAATTTTTAATATTGATAAGATTGATCATAGTAATGAAATTCATAATCAATGCACCTCACCTAATGCCCCATATATTAAAAATCTTAATCCGAATATAAGGGGTAAATTTAATATTTTAGAAAAATATAAAAAAGATGATATTATCCATTACAAAGGTAATACATATAAATATATAAATAATATTGAAGGAGAACATGTAAATCCTGAAAAATTAAATAATATTACTTGGAAAAAAACATTTGATCTTAAAAAAATAAATAATTTAATTGAAAATTATTATGAATTTTTAGGATATATAAAATTAACTAATTTGATAAAAAGAGAGTTTTTTTACAAAAAAAGTAATAATTTTGGTAATGATTTGATAAAATATATTAAAAAAAAATTTTCTAATAGAGTTATAATAATAGATGAAGTTCATAATTTAAGAAAAAATGAGGAACCGGGGGGAATTAATGATGATGTTAAATTGGGCACAAATTTTATCGAATTAATTGCTAGATATGCTGAGAATACAAAACTTATTCTTTTATCTGCAACTCCAATGTATAATGAATCAATTGAAATTATTAATATTATAAATTTACTTTTACTCAATGATAAAAAAGCACCTCTTATAAAAGACCTAATATTTGATAGTAAAAATAAAATTAAAAATAAAAAAATGTTTCAAAATAAAACAAAAGGATACGTATCATATATAAAAGGATATAATCCTAATTTTTTTCCCAAAATTATTTACCCAGTAAATTATTTTACAAAATTTAAAAATAAAATTGTAGGAAAACCCTTTAAATCTGAAGTTATTTTATACGAAAGTCTCAGTAACAGTAAAATTGATAAATTTATGGGAAATATAAAAAACCAAATTTCCTATATCACCGATAGACAAGCAGCTAATATATTATTGCCAGATAAAGATAATAAATTAAATTTAGTATCAAAAAAAAAAAAAAATATTAATTAATCAATTTAAAAAAATTAATATGAATAATTTAATAGAATATTCCCCAAAATTTTATAATGTAATTAAATCAATAATGAATTCTAAAGGTAAAGTTTTCGTATATAGTGAATTTATTTGGTCAGGTGTAAAATCATTTTGTTTGGCGTTAGAAAAATTTGGAATTAATAATTATAATGAGAATTTTTCGGAAGAAGAATCAGATAATGGATTTTGCACAAATAATTTAAAATTTAAAAATGAATTAAATAAAAATGAAGTTTTCAAACAATGTAAATATTTATATATTGATGGTGATACAAATAAAGATGAACTAACTAAATATATATCAATTTTTAATGATAAAAATAATAGTTCTGGATCAGAAATAAAAATAATAGTGGCTTCCAGAGTAATTGAGGTTGGTATAAGTTTTTTTTCTATTAGAGAAGTTCATATTCTAGATCCTTGGTTTAATTTTAGTAAAATTAAACAAATTATTGGAAGAACAACAAGAAATTTTTCTCATCATCAATTAGATGTTTTAAATAGAAATGTAACTGTTTTTTTACATGTTTTATCTGGTAAATATTCTAAGGATAAAGATATTTATAAAATTGCAATTAAAAAACAAAAAAAAATTAGTGAAATAGAAAGAGAATTAAAAAAAAATTCAATAGATTGTTGTTTAAATAAGTATGTTAATATGTTTATTAAAGATTATTATCCTGAATTGAATGAGAAAAAATTAATTAATTCTAAAAATAAAGAAATATTACTAGATTTTACAGATAAAGACAATAGCTTAGAATGCGATTTTATGAAATGTAAATATACATGTAATGGTGAATTTGAAAAAATTGATAATTCAACTTATAATGATTTTTTTTCAAGAGATTATATAAATAAACTGAAAATAAGAATTAAAAAATTTTTCCAAAATAATTATGTTTTAAGTGAAAAAGATATTATTAATAAAATTAATTTAACAAATAATGATAATTTTAAATATATTTATATCGCATTAGATGAAATAGTAAAATTTAACGAAATTACATATGATTATTTCGGTAAAAAGGGAACAGTAATTAATAGAAAAAACTATTATATTTTTCAGCCTGATATATTTGAAGATAAATCAGCACCTCTCCTGTACCGTTATTTACCTAATGAAAAAATGGTAGAAAAATTTGATTTAGATTGGAATAATAAATTTATTTTAAATAAAAATGAAAAAAGAAATACAGGAGAGATTTCAAAAGATATTCTCCAAAAATATAGATTTTTAATAAATAAGATTTTAGAATTTGATAATTTTTCAAAATTAACACAAAATTTCAGAAAAATTTTATATGATGGAAAAGAAGGAAGACCTAAATTATCAGAAATAAAAAAATACTTTGTGCATATATTTTTACAAAAAATACCTACTGTAATTAATGCAAGGGAAAATTTATTAGTTAATGCAGTTGAAAATTTAATTAATAATAAAAATGATACTATAGATGATTTAATTATAGAATATTATGATACTAAAAATGTATTTACATTTATTTTACGTAAAATAGATTTGTATCCTGAAAAATATGAAGAAATTTTAAAATTAATTAATAATACATTAAATAATAATTTAAAAATAGACAAAAAAATGGATGATTCTAAATTAAATAAATATTTAAAACAAATAAAAGATTGCAATAAGATTTGTGGTGTTAGATTTTATAATAGTAACAATTTATACTGTAGAGAAATTATTCAAGATGTAAATCCCGGCACAAATATATGGTATTATGATGAAAAAAGTAGTAAAATGATATTAGATAAAGATTTTAAATTCCAAAAATTTAAATTTGATTTATCATTATTTAATGACCATATATCAACTATTGTAAATACCCGGGTAAAGGGTCCTCCTCCGAATTTTAAAAATATAAAATTAAATCCTATTTTTGGTTATTATTGTAATTCTTCAAAAGGTTTTAATTTAAAACCAAATAGTAATAGTTTAAGAATTGTAAATAATTTACAAAGTTCCAGTAAAAAACAAACTTCTAAATTTGATAAATCAGGGAATAGAATTTTAAGTAAAAAAACTATTTTAAAGGGGGCTGAATGTGGAAGTGGTACCAAAGCTAATACAGTAAAAGATTTAATGTATCTTTTAGTTGAAATTTCTGGTTTAAAAGGTATTGCAGAATTTAAATCAATAAATGTTAGTTTAGGTAAAGAAAATACAAATAAATTAAAATCTTGGATCGGACAACAATTTAAAATAGATAAATCTGTTAATTTTTCAGAAGCTCTTGAGGGTTGTTTATGTACTGATATCGAAATATTCTTAAATTATCTTGATTTTAAAGAAATGAAAAAATCTAAACAAACAATTAAAATTAGTGACTTTTTTCAATTAAAAAAAAAATATGAATATAAAGATTTAGTAAAAGAAGTTGTTCTTCCTATTAAAAAATTTGATAACGAATTTTCAAAAAATGGAAAGTTTAAAAGATTTATATTTAAAATTGAAGAAAGTTATATGTGTAGTGATGTTAGGGAATCAAAACCAATAAAAAGAAAGAGGGGGAGACAAAAAAAAAAAATTTAAATTAAAAAATAATTGATTAATTACTTAAAATTTTATTATAATATATTAAATATTATGATTCAATCAGAATTTTTATTTGTAGAAGATATTTTCAATTCATCCAGTTTTATTGAACCTAATGAATTATCTAAATTAAAAAATAATTATGACAACGATATAAATATTTATTTAACTGAAAAAATAAAATTAAAATTAGGTAATAAATGTAATGATATAGGCTACATAAATAAGGATTCATTAAAAATTATAGATAGAAGTATAGGGAAAATTAATTCTTCTCAATTTAATGGAAATGTACAATTTGATTTAAAAATAAAAGCAAAAATATGTAAATTAAATCCTGGTCAAAAATTAAAATGTAAAGTTTTAGGTAAAAATAAAATAGGTTTATTTTCTATTTTAGGACCGTTACAAATTATTATTGCATCAGTTCATCATGATAAAAAGATAGAAGATTTGTACAATATTAATGATATAATAAATATTGAGGTAATAAATTATGATTTTAAAATTAACAGTGATCATATCAAAGTAATTGGAAAAATCATTTAAATATTATCTGAAATATTAATTTAAAGATATAGAAAATTATTTTTTATTATATTAAATAATGAATTTAAATTCAATGAGTAGTGAGAAAAAATTTAATAATGATAAAAAAGAAAAAATAGTAATTCATAAGATGCGAAAGCAGCTTGAAAAAGATATTCATAAATTAACCAAAAACGAATATAATGAAATTTTCAATATAATAAGAAATAACGGTTCTAAATATTCTGAGAATTCCAGAGGAGTTTATATCAATCTTAATTATATTGACAAAGATACACTTACTAAAATGATTAATTTTATTGAATATTCAAAAAATAATAAAAAAAATAATAAAAATGTTAAAAACAAAGAAAAAAATTCGAACAATAGTTCAACTATTAATAATAGAGAAAAAAATAAAAAATTAGATAGAGAAAGTATTCATAAAGAATTACAAAGGTTGAAAGAAAAACAAAGTCAAAAAGACCATTTTTCATTTCAAAATTTTTTAGATAAATTATCTGTTACAAATATAAAACAATTCAATAATAATGATAAAATAAAATACCCTGTCCTTAAAACTAGTAATATTAAATTTAATGGTGTTAAAGCAAGACTTCTAAAAAAATGCAGAGAAACAAATAAAATTTCAAATTTAAATTATAATTTTAATAAGAACAATGATAATTATAATAACGATTATGCATCCAATGATGAAATTAGTGTTAGTGAAAAAGACATTATCTCTAAAAAAGATTGTTCTAATAAAACAAATATTAACAATATTATCAAAAATAATACAGATTTAAATGATAATTTCGATATTGAAAATTATTATAATGAATCAATTAATTTTTAATTTGATTTACATAAAGATTTTTTAATTTATATAAATCAATAATGACTTCTAATTTTCACAATAAAAATTTTAAATTAACGGAACTATTCAAAAAATTTTTATTAATTGACTATACTTCAATTTCAAATATTTTAAATAATATTCAAAAAGATAAGAAATACTTACCTAATTTTAATAAACTCTATAAAATTAAATTATGTGTTTCTGACAATTTAAATAAATCAAATTCTGAAAATACTAAAGTAGATGAAAAATATTTTAATTCTAATAATAATTTTTATAAAAACAAACCTAAACCTAAAGAAAAATTATCAATTAATGAAACAAAAGAATATTTAAATAATGATAATGATAAGAAGGTTCTTAAAAAAACAATTTTATGTAGTAATAAAATTATCAATGAAATTTCTGTAAGGACAAAATCTGAAATTAAATTTATTGATAAAAAAAATGATTATTTATCATATGCTTATTTTAATTCTTTATCTGGTAAATTTTATATTTTAAATGATTTTGAAAAAAAAGCAAAATTGAAAGATATGAAAATTTATATTATTAATAAATTTGCAAAAGAAAATTTTTATAAACATTTTCATTATACATCTAGATATTTTAAAAAATCTGAATTAGATAATGTATTTATGAATAATTTACCTTTAACAGATTTTATGTTAAAGGTTTATAGTGATATTTTTAATACTAATACTATTTTAATTGATAATCAAATAAAATTTATTTCAAATTTTATACCTAATAGAACAACAGTTATTATTTACCAAGATAAATATCAGGTATTTTATTTAAATAATAAATCATATTTTAGAGGTTTTGAAATACAACAATTTTTACCCAAATTTAATTATACTGAGGAAGAATTAAATAGTAAAAAATTAGATGAATTGTTCAATATTGCTAAATCAAAAAATATTAAATTAAAAAAAAAAGGAAAAAGTGATTTAATAAATTGCAAAAAAAATGAAATCATATTAAATATACTTAATAATGTATTGAATTAAATTTGATTACCGAGATCTATTTTTATTTTAAAAACTATTTATATATTATAGATAAATGGATAATAATTATTTTTACGAAGAAATTGACCAGATTTATGAGTTCGTAAGTAATGTAGAATATAATAAATCTATTCATGAATTGGAAATTTTGATGAAAAAAGATATTAATGAATACAAATTTAATAAATTATTAAATTATTTTATTAAAAATAATAAATATTCAAAAAAAATTGAATCAAGAACCTTAGATATTTTTATTAAAAAAAATATTGGTGATTCTTTTGGATTTAATAATTTAAGATTTACTTTAGATGCTGATAGAAATAAAAGTAATAATTCTGCAAAATTGTTTAGTCAAACAGGATATATAAAAGATTACGAGGTAAATTATAAAAAAAAGATTAATTCTTTAATTTTAGAAAATATTGAATTAAAAATAAATCTAAAAGAAGAAATAAATTTAAAAAATTTAAATTCAATTGACATAAATGAACTTGGTGATAATATCAAAATTGCAAATAATAATTATCAAGAATTTTTACTTTTAGATTTGGAAGAACATAAAAATCTCCTTAAAAGTTTTAGAATAAAGGAAAGAACATCATTTATTTTCAATGAATTAGGAATTAAAGTTGAAATTACAAAGATATTATCATCAAAGAAAAAAGATAAATCTATGATTTATGTAAAAAATATTGTCAATTCAGGAATCAAAGATAATCCTCCAAATTTTGAATGCGAAATTGAAATTATCGAATATGAAAAGTTTCGAAATAATTTAAGTAAAATTATAGAAGATATATACATTGACTCAATAAAATTTATTGATAATATGCCATTTTATTGTAAATTAAATGAAAAAAAATACATATTAGATCTATTTCATGAAAATTTTCCTATTCATTTAAATAGAATCCCTAATGTTAAAAGTTTTGAAATTAAACATTTAAATCTTATTAAAAATGAGTATTATTCTGTTACAAATAAAGCAGATGGTCTCGGGTTATTTATGCTTAAAGTTGGTTATTATAATGATTTATATTCAAATAATGTTTATTTAATTGATTTTGTGAATAGAAATGTATTGAGATACTATAATTGTGGAAAAAGTTTAAATAATAATACAATTTTTCATGGTGAATTTATATTTACAGATGATGATAATTTTAATTTTGGAATTATTGATTCATACTTATATGATGGAATCAGCGTATGTGAAAATCAATTAATTAAAACTTCAATGAATTTAGATAATTATATACAAGATGAAAATTGGAGCAATCAAAATTTAGATACAAGATTAGAATTTGCAAATAGATTTGTAAATGTAAATGAAGATAATTATGAATCAATTGAGTTATCAAAAAAAAACATTTTTCTCAAAAAATTTGTAGTTCCTGATGATAAATTTAATTTAAATATTTTTGATGCAAATAGAGCAATAATAGATTATTCAAAAAATTTGAAATATGAAAATGATGGAATCATATTTACACATTCAAAAAAAAAAATAATTGATATTAGTGCTGATAGTGATTTTCCTATTTTAAAGTGGAAACCATCTAATCTAAACAGTATTGATTTTGTTATAAAATTTTCAAAGACTAAAAAATATTTTTCTAATTCAAGATTTATATTATCGAATGAAGATATCCAAATAAATGGAATTTTATATCGTAAAGTATATTTTTATAATGGGACAAGAGGGGGTAAATTACATCAATTTACTCATCATAAAAATGATCATGCATTAATACCTATTAAAGATAATAAAATATTTGATATAAATAATGAAGAGATTAAAGACAATACAGTAGTAGAGGTAATTTATGATAATAATTTTTCAGAAGATAGTAATCTTAATTGGAAAATATTAAGAACAAGATATGACAAAACAGAAAAATATTATTCTTCTAATTTTACCAAAAAAGCAGGAAATAATTCAAGTATAGCATATTTGATCTGGAAAACTATAATACATCCTGTTAGTGAAGATGTTATTATTGGAAATAGTTATTGGTTAGGTAGTGATAGACATTCCAAAAAAGATACTATGAAAGATATGAGGTTTTTTCACAGTTTGGTGAAACAAAATTTAATTGAAAAAACAATTGATAGACTTGAAACTAATGAAATTAATATTTTAGATTTAGGTTGTGGCAAATACGGTATTTTAAATAGATTAATCGATATTAATACCCATTATAAAAAAAAAAATATAATAAAAACTGTATATGGAATTGATTTATATGAGGATAGTATTAACAATCCAACTAATGGTGCAATTCACCGATTTGAAATGAAATTGAAACATAATTCACATTGTCCCCAAGATACTAAATTTTTTGTAGCTGATCTTTCTAAAAAATTATCATCTGGAATAAGTAACAGTTTAAAAAATAAAAAATTTAATTTAATAATTTCAATGTTTACATTACACTATTTCCATAAAGATGAAGATTCTTTAACAAATTTTTTAGAAACTGTTTCTAATAATTTATCACCAGGTGGTTATTTTATAGGTATTTGTTTTGAAGGAAATAAAGTAAATAAATTATTAAGAAGTAAAAATATAGGTGAAAGTATTAAAACTGAAAGTTGGAATATTAAAAAAATGTTTAATAAACAGGAAAATGTTGGTTCAGAAATTGAAATTAGTATTGAATCTGGTATTTTTAATCAAATTGAATGGCTAGTTAATTTTAAACACATTCGATATAAATTGGAAAAAATGAAATTACATCTTGTTGATATTAATGATGTAGATGATAATTTATTAAATAATATTAAAAATAACTTTAAAAAAAATATAAATTTAAGTGAAGATGAAAAGAAATATTCGTATTTAAATAGCACTTTCGTTTTTAGAAAAAGTAAATTAGTAATTAGAAAGAAATTAAGATCAAATGAAATTAATAAATTTAATAAACTTTATGAATTATGTATTAAATATTTACAAATGACAGAAGATGAAGATTTTGATAAAAAAGTTGCTCTCAAAACAATTAATAAATCATTAGAATATTTAGATCAAGAAAAATTCATTGAAATTCCAGAATATAATGAAAAAATTAATAAATTAAAAAAACAATATAATAAAATATTTTAAAATTATTTATTACTGTTATTTTTACCGAAAATGTTTATTTTTTTTTCTTTTATAAATTGAAGTATAATACCTAAACAATTTTTTCTTTTATTATCTACTTCATTATCTTTCATTATTCTATATGATTTTTCCATTTTAGTCTATTTTTAATCTTATTTTAATTTAAAATAGATAATAAAAAAATCAAATTTTATTATCCCTTTATAAAAAGGTTAAAGATATTTCAAATATATTATTTAGGAATGGAATTATTAAATAAATCTGTAATTAAATTCAATTATATTAATGACAAACTGATTTATGATCTGGATATTACTACATCTTTACCAGATTGTATTTTAGAAAAAAAAATTTTTGAAAAATTAAATAAATATAAAAACTCTATTAATAACGTAACAAATATAAGACTTTGGGATTTTTGCAAAAAATTATCAAATCCATATGAAATAATACATGTTAATTTTAAAGGTAAAAATTCTAATTGTGGCATAGGTAATTATGATCCTATATCCAGATCTTTTTTTAAAATGTGGGAAATTTTACAAGATTTTAAATTAATTGATAATATGAAAGTAATGCGATATGCCGGATTAGCAGAAGGTCCTGGAGGTTTTATAGAATGCTTTAATTTTTATCGAAGAAAAAATTCCAATCACCATTTCAAAGATAAATTATTCTGCATTACCCTAAAACCATATAATAAAGATATACCTGGTTGGAAAAAATCACAAAAAGTATTTAGAGAATCATGTAATTACTATATTTCATATGGTAAAGATGATACAGGAAATTTATACAATATTGAAAATATACGTTATTTTTCAAAAGAAATTGGACCTAGTAAAGTTGATTTGGTAACTGCAGACGGAGGTTTTGACTTTTCATATGATTATTCCAATCAAGAAACTTCAGCATTTCAATTAATTTTTTGTGAAATAGTTACGGGTTTAACTGTTCTAAATAAAAATGGTAATATGGTTATAAAAATATTTGATATTTTTAATTCTGCGACAATTGATTTGATTTATATATTGTGTCATTACTTTGAAAATATATTTATAACCAAACCCTTTACCTCTCGTCCAGCTAATAGTGAAAAATATTTTGTTTGTAAAAATTTCAAGGGTATTAACGAAGTAGATTTAAATAAATTACATTCTCTAGTTGAAGAAATAAATATTATTTCTGAACAAAAAAAAAATGTCAATAGGTTATTAGATATTAAAATACCAAAGGAATTTATAGCTATTCTTAATTCAGCAAATATACATTTTATTTCGTCCCAAATTAATTCACTTATAAAAGCAATAACATATGTTAAAAATAAAATTGATAATGAAGACATCAATAATATTAGAAAAAATCAAACAATTTTTTCCACAGCTTGGTGTAAAAAATATAAATTCCCACTAAATATTCGTTCAAAATTTTTGAACGAAAATAATAATTATAATTATATTCCTACATATTAACTATGTCTAATACACATATGTTTTGATAATTTCTATCGGTTTCTAAATGTAAAAATATTTTATTTGAGTAATGATCAAAATATGTTTTTTTTATCTTCAATTTTTCATAAATATTAATTACTTTATTTTCATCTGTCACATTATATGCAGAACCATCCTCTCTAATTAGTTTTTTTTCATCCTCATTGTATTGTATAAAATCTGTTAGATCTTCAGTTGTATTTACATTACCATGGTCCAATTGAAGTCTATACTTGTTTAAATGTTTTCTAACATCTATAGTTTGGATTACAGAACATTTTTTATCATTTTCGTTAAATAAAAATACAAAAACATTAGTTGGAGAATTAGAATTAATTGTGATAATTATCAATTCATTTTTTGATGTTCTTGTTAAAAATAAATTATGGATACTATCACCAGAGGATAAAAAGGGGTCAAATTTATAGAGTAGTGTATTATCCTGATATAGGTATAACTTCATGTATAATCTGTCATCCCTTTCATAAATTAAAGTATAATTCTCAAATAAATAACTTTTAAACTGAAAATCTAGTTTGTTATTTGTTTTTTTTTCAGTTTGAAACAGTACATTTTTTGAATCTAAAAATAACTCATGGAGGTTTTCTAAATCATGAATTTGATTAAGTTTTTTATAACAACCTAAGAATTTATTATCTCTTTTTTGGACAAAAAATATTTGATTTGTTTTTTGATTAACATTAAAATTACTACAATCATTAAATTCTATTTCTGAAGTTGAATCAGATTCAAATTTATCAAGGTTATCAAAAAATTTCAGTTTATTTTTTGTTCCAAGTATTGTATAGGTTTTATTTTGAATATGTAATTCATCCAAAAAAGTAATTTCTGCAGGATCAAAATTTTTTATTTGTTTTAAATCTTTAGAAGGTGATGGGAAGTTAATTACCCTAACAAATTCAATAGCATATATTTTATCGTGCATATAATTTATTTTTATCAGTTTTTTTACATTATCTTTAACTCCCAAAATTAAAAGATTATTGTAAAATTTACTCATTTTAAAAAAGAATATTCCATCTAATGTGTTTTCAGCATTATTCTCATTATATCTTATTTCAATAGGTTCTTTCCCATCCCCTTCTAAAGATTTAAAACAAATATAAAATTTTTTATCAAGAATTGATTGTACTAATGCTAAAGTCACATCATAAAAAGGGTCAAATACTATTCCTATAAAAAAATGAGAAGGAGTAATATAGTAGTCATTTTTAGTATTGGGTTTCATATAATAATCATTTTTGAATTCTTTCATTTCAATTTTTTTTTTTAAAAAATATTTCAATTTTCTTTCAAAAATTTTATTTTTAAATTCATTAATTTGTAAATTAATTATAGGTAAGTATTTTTGCATTTTTAAATAATAACTCTGTTCTATTTCAGTTTCAGATTTTTTCATTAAATATAAAATATATTCTATTTTTCTCTTAATTAAATCAAATAATTTATTTTCTGGTTTAAAATATTTTTTTTTTTTTCGTGGATCTCCATCTATACTGCTATTTGAAGGAACATCTTTAATCATTTTAAAATGTGCTATTTTTTTATTTTCTTGATCAGAAGTCATTTCCCAATATTTTTTACTATCCTCAAATGTGCTAACTAGAAAATGACATTTTTTAAATTGTTCATATTTTTTATAAAAATCTAATATATTATTTTCCAAATTAATATTAATTTCAGAATTAATTTCTAATAAATCAAATCTTTTTAATATATCATTATAATCTAATTTAGAACTTTTTATAGAATTTGAATTGCTTGAATTATTTGAATTAGTTTCCATTTATCTTAATATAATATAATAATTAAATAAGTTTAAATATTATTTTATTTTTATATTAATTATTAGATGAAAACTAAATTTTTTAATTTTAAGAATTTAATAATAGATAATGATTTTAAAAAAAATATTATAAATACATTTGACTTAAAACAAATTTTAAATTATGTTTATTTTTGTTACGAAAATAAGAAAAAATGTATTATTTCAGATGATAGTATTCTCATAAAAGAACAAAATAATGATATTACTATTGTAAAAGATTGTAAAATTATAAAAATAACATGGAATGATTTCTTTTTTTACAATAATTTTATCGCAAAAAAATTTAAATCAATTAACAGTGATTACTGTATTAATTCAAATATTTTTAATATTTTTTTTTTAAAATTTGTTGATAAAAAATTTGATCTCTATAAAAAAAAATGTGCTATAAACTTGGTAAATAAAGATGAATCTTTATTTGGAATATATAATACCTATTTAGAGAATACTATAAAATCTAAAAATAATTTATATTTTTCATTTAATTTAAATAAATTTATTTTATACAGAGTTTTTAATAAAGACTCTCACGTTGTGGGTAAATTATTTCCTAATATCAAATATACTAACAATAAAATAAATTTAGATGGTTTAGAAATTAAATGTCCTAAAACATTTATTCAAATTGAAAAAAAAATATTTGGGATTAAAAAAAAAAATTTAGATATAGTTGTTAAAAATACAAATGTTATAAAATGTAACGATTTATTGCAATCATATATTGATTTTTGTATTTTATCACAAAATAAAAATATTTATAAAATAATTTTAAATCAAAAATTGAATAATAATTATTTTAATAAATTATATGAGTTTTTAATAAAAAGTTACCCAAATTTAGAAAATAAATCTAATTTATTATTATATCTACCATCAAAAATACCTGATTTTAATACACATTTTTCTTTATATTATCAGAAAAATTCACAAAATTTTTATTTAATAATTGAAATTAATCAATGTATTATACAGTATTTACCATACATAATACATAAAATTCAAATTTTCCTTGACACTATAAAAAAAACAAATGTAATATATACTGAAAAGGTAATTATAAAAAATATCAAAAAAAATAGACATATTCATTTAATTTCAGAAATCTATTTTTTTATTTCAAATATTCTATTATTCTTACCAAAAATATTTCGAAATATTAAATTAAACGATAATAATTATACTCAAGTTAATTATAAATTTTCAAAAAAAGAAACTAGTAATCTTTTTAAAAATAAAAGCTCTTTTTTTCATAGTAATACCCAATTTTTAAAATCAATAGTTATTAAAGCACTTGGAGTTTTTTTAAAAAATTATTATTGTTTTATTCATGAAGAAAATAATATAGATATACTTCCACTAAATTCAAATACAACAAACGAAGAAATACATAAAACTCTAGAAACAAGTAATAAAGCAACATGTTCAAAAATTTTTTTAATTTCGTTAATTTCAAATTTTTTTAATAAATTAAATAACAAAAAAGTAGAAATACCTATAATTTTTATAAATATAAATACAATTAATAATCAAAGCATAAGTATAGAAAAAATTTATAGTAAAAGTAAAAAAAAAAATATACCTATTTTTATTAATATTTTACATTCAGATGAATTACATATTAGTATTTCATATAAAAATAATTATAAAAAAATAAAATATATTTTTAATGAAATAATTGAAGAACTAATTTGAATTTTATTTTTTCTATGATCATATAAATGGACTTAAATATACTTAAAGATTTATTATCACTTGACTCTCCTGTTGAACATGAAATAGAAACAATAAATTATATTAAAAAACTTAATTGGAGTAATTTTATACTTTTTGAGAAACTTTCAAGTAATAAAAATTTTGTATTATATAAAAATAATAAATCAAAAAAAAATATATTAATCGATGCACATATTGATGAAATTTGTTCAAGAATTCATTTAATAACAGAAGAAGGTTTTTTAATTGTTAAAAGTATAGGGACAGACGAACGTAATTTATTTGGAAAGCCTGTAAAAGTTATATCATCAGTAACTGATAAAAAATATAAAGGTGTTTATTTAATAGATCCACCTCATTTTAAAAAATTTAGAGAAAAAAACAAAGATCCTATTAACAAAAATATTTTATATTTAGATTTAGGTTTTAAAGATAAAAAAGAGGCTGAAAAAAAGGTTAGAATAGGAGATCATGTCCTAATTGATTATCCTCATTTTCAAATAAATAAGGCTACAATTACGGGTAGAGGATTAGATAACAAAATTGGAACAAGTATTTTAATAAATTTACTTAATTATTTTAATAAACATAAGTCTAAATTTAATTTAATTTTTAATTTTTCTTCAAGAGAAGAAATTGGGAAAACTTCTTATCTAAACCATAATATATTTCAAATCGATGAAATAATAGTTTTAGATACGACTTTTGCAACTGATGTTCCTTTCATTAAAAATGAGTTATATGGTGATATTAGTCTTTCAAAAGGTCCTGTATTGGAGAGAGGTGGTGCAAATACTAATATCTATAAAAAAATAATTAAAATTGCCAAACAAAATAAAATACCATATCAAAATTATCTTGCTTATGCAGGTGGCAGCAATTTAGATTTATTTGCTAAATTTAGCTGTTCATCTCAATTTGTTGGAGTTCCTACTAGAAATATTCATTCTGGAGTTGAAACTGCTAATCTTAAAGATATTAAAAATACTTTTAATTTAGTTAAAAAATATCTAGAATAAATTCTATTATTAAAAAAAATAAATGAATTAATTTAAATATAATAATTTTATTTAAAATAATTCTTCTGCGTATGCTTCCTTAAATTCTTCTGTAATTTCTTCGTCTCTTTCCTTAATCTCTTCTGACATATAAATGGCATTTTTGAAAAATTCTTTTTCATCAAATAATATATCAATTGAAGCTGTTCCTATCGGAGCTTCTTGCCCCAACATAATATTAGATGAAACTGATCTCATTTTATCTAATTCTCCAAAAATTGCAGCTCTTGCTAAAATATCAGGAGTTTCTTCAAAAGAACATTTGGCTAATGGACCCCTATCACTTTTATTAATTCCATGGCGATCTACGGACATTAATGCACCTCTATTTGTTATAATATCTACCAATAAACTTATGTGTCTATAATTAATATATGAACCTGCATTATTAAACACAGATGTAATTTCATTAATTAGAACTTGTCTTGCGGCTTCAATTCCTAATAATCTATAAATTTCATGAATATCGTTAGAAGAACATAGATATGGATTTACACCTGGTTTAATAATAATATCTTCTAAATTAGTCCCATTGGTATGTATAACCCATCTATCTTTTTTATTGAATTTTCCATTTTCCTTATCAAATTGATAATAATCGTTTTCCTTTTGCATATATCCGCTCTTAATATCACTTACTCCTTTTAAAACTATTTCTTTTAAAATAGTTTTTTCTAGTGTCTTTAAAACAGAAATCATATCTTCTTCATCACTATCAATATTTTGTTCATTTTCAAGAATAATTGATTGAATTCTAACAACTAATTTTTCAGCATTATCATCAGAAATAATACATTTTATATTATTTAGTTCTTCTGAATTAAATTTATTGTAAATAGCCCAATAAATATCCATCATTTCAATGTTTTTATCCATCATTTTAACCTTATCAAATTCCATTCTTAAAACCCATGGACTTATAGTATTATTATCCATATTATCCATCTCATCAAATTCATTAAACAAATCAGTTAGTTCTTTATCTATTTCATTTTTACCATTATCGAAAAATATTTCTGTCATAATTGTTATATTTTTTATACTGGTTATTGTAATTTCATTTAATACTTTTTGAGATTGTTCCTTCATAAAACAATTGGGTTCATTTAACACTATTTTATTAGATGGAGTTTTAAGACTTTTAGAAACACTTAACAGTTCTTTAAATCTTGGAACTCCTTGATTAACAGTTGCTCCCGATGCAATACCAGCCAAATGAAATGTATTAAGTGTCATCTGTGTTGAAGGTTCTCCTATTGATTGTGCTGAGATTGTTCCTACTAACTCTCCCGGATGAGCTATTGCTTTTTTAAAATAAGTTTTTATATTATTAATCATATATTCAAAGCCTTCTTTTGAAATCTTGTTTTCAAAAAGATTTCTGGGACAAAGATGAATTAAAGATAGTAAAATCATCACCTGATTAGCTTTGTGTTCACCAGTTATGAAAATTTCTTTTTCAATTAATTCTAATTTTTTAAATACTTCTAAAATATTAATGTTATTATCATATCTTTTTTTATATGGTAAATTTCTTGATGTATTTATTAATAGCCTATAAAAATTTACAGGACATACAACTGTATTATCAATAATATTTCCATGATAAATTCTATTGAAGTAATAATCCCTAAATTGAATTATTTTATTAATTAGATTATTATTAAGTTTTTTAATTTCTTCTTGCTCATTTTTACTATAATTATCTAAAAATTTATCATTAATTTCAAATTTCTTTCTTAATTTGTCATCATCAATAAATATTTCTATTTTTTGTGATTCTACACAAGCACCATCTAAACCGTCTTCACCATATATAAATTGTATAATGGAATTATTAGCATTTCTTACACTAAAATCACCTACAATTCTGGCATCTTCCATTGCTTTTACTAATTTTCTCTGTATGTAACCTGTTTCACTGGTTTTAACAGCAGTATCTATCAAACCTTCTCTACCACCCATAGCATGAAAGAAAAACTCCGTTGGTGTTAAACCTTTCATAAAACTGTTTTCTACAAATCCTCTAGCAGCTGGACCATCATCATACTTATGAAAATGTGGCAAGGTTCGGTCAGTGAATCCATAAGGAATTCTTTTACTATCAACAGCTTGTTGTCCAACACATGCAACCATTTGTCCCATATTTTCTACTTTACCTTTAGAACCAGATAATATAATATTTCTCATTCTGTTATCAGATTTTAAACTTTTTAGTGTATATTTTCCCAATTGTCCTTCTGTTCCACTAAGAGTGCTCATCATTTGCATTTCAAATTCTTCCGATATAGGTTTCCCACTACTACTTTCTAATATACCTTGATGAACTTCATCAATAATTTTTTGTGCTTTTTTATTTTTATCTGAAATTTTTTTTGATATTTCATCCATAATTTCTTTGTTAGGCACTAAATCACTTATCCCAACACTGAATCCTGATTTTAAAACCCAATTTGTAATTATATTTTGCATATCATCTAAAAAGTTTTGGGCAATATCTTTTCCATATTCATTAAATATTGTATGAATTAAACCAGATGCCGAACTTCCCACAAGATTTTTATCAAATACTCCTGCTTTTACATTACCATTATATATTTCTACCATATTTTGATTTTGCATTTTTTTTCCGTTTTTAGAATTATTATTCTCAAAATGTTCATGCGATTTATTTGATTTTCTTAAATTAATATTTGGTAATATTAAAGATAGTATTTGCCTACCTGACCATAAATCTTCAGTTATTGGAACTTCATACTTATATTCTGGAAAATTAGGATATAATTTGTTCAATTCTTTAATCTTTGTCCCTTTTTTTATTTCCGGATCAGGTAAAATACCATTAAAAGATTTAATATCAATCATTATATCTAAAATTTCATCTTTTGTCAGAA
>MDTC01178326.1_pt1 | contig 24806 bp, 20 predicted proteins | sample 811181 | NCBI WGS metagenome assembly MDTC01 (sample SAMN05326644, study PRJNA326480) | marine metagenome | isolation source: seawater | place: Pacific Ocean: North | collected 2011
CACGATGCCCGGATCATGGATTCGATTTCAGCGCCGATGTCCAGCTTCGGCATGGGTTGGAATAGTACCGGGACCCCGCTGTGGGCACCGAATGTCGGCCCAACAAGGCTCTGAGAACCGTTTGTATTCAGCGTAGCACTTTGCGTAGCGCCGCCACCGATCATTGCCGCTTCCTCTTCCGTGAGTTCGCGCATCGCAATCTCCTATAGTCACAGTTGTTTGCCTGACTCAGTGTAGGCACCTTCTTAAGGTTGGCAAAATTTTCGGCGAAAAAAGAATAGAACCCTCACAGCACTCCGCGCTTTGAGGCGAAACATGGCCGCTCCTAGTTAAGGGCAGTGGGTTGATCTCCGCATCAAAAAATCTAGCAAAATTTTTTGTAGATCTATTTCAAATGCTTTCAGGAATGCTGCCCCCCGGCATGAAAACTTCTGGACTGGCATCGCGACAATTTCAGAACCGATTTACAATTCCAACTCGGGGTTGTGGCACTGCCCGAGGTATTCGAAACAGCCAGGAATGCCTAAACTGAGCCCATGCGCGCCATAGTTCAGCACAAATACGACCCCCGGAACAATTAAGTCTGCGGGAAGTCGATATCCCCTGGCCCAAAAGCTGGCGAGGTATTGGTGAAGATTCATGCGGCTGGGGTAAATGACTGGGATCTGGGCTTGCTATACGGCAAGCCGGTTTTCATGCGCCTGTTTATCGGGCTGCTCCGACCGAAGATTGCAATCATTGGCTGTGAGATCGCCGGCGTCGTAGAGCAGATCGGCAGCGAAGTTACACAGTTCAAACCCGGCGACAAAGTCTATGGCGATCTCAGCGACAGCCACTTTGGTGGCTATGCCGAGCTGGTAAGCGTGAGACATGACGCGCTTTCCCACATGCCAAGTAATCTTTCTTTCGCCCAGGTGGTTGCAATTCCTCATGCTGGCTTGCTGGCACTGCAGAGTCTCAGAGACATCGCAGAACTTTCCTAGGGGCAATCTGTCTTAATTAACGGCGCAGGCGGCGGCGCAGGTACGCTGGGTCTGCAGTACGCCAAGCTGTTCAAGGCGCGGGTTGCTGGGGTAGATAGCGAGAGAAAACAGGAATATATGCACCTGCTCAGTTTTGACAAGGTAATTGATTACGAGAAAGACGACTATACGCAAAGCTGCATTCAATACGACATCATCCTAGATAACAAATCCACGCAGTCTTTCAAAGCCATTAAGGCGCTTAAGCCTGGAGGCACCTACCTGAGTATTGGTGGTGATAGTTGACGCGTTACACAGTATGCCCCGCTCAAGAAATGGATTTTTAAGCGCTACAACAATCGCGTTGCTGTACTGGGGTTAAAGCCAAACAAAGTCCTGGGTGAGCTTAACGGGTTGGTGGAGTCCGGCAAATTGATACCGGCAGTGCACAAACGCTATAGCCTTGAGGAAGTGCCACAGACGATTCGGCGTTTCGAAGAAGCATAGCGCTGCGGCAAGATTGTCGTGTTAGTTGAACCTAATCGCCGGCGTGATGACGAGTAAAGAATGCCGCCATGGCATCGCGGTCTTCATCAGTTAGGTTGCTGGTGTTGAACTCGATAACTTCATTCATATCGCCGCCGACGAACTCACCCTCTGGCTTCATGCCCAGAATCAGAAACAAATCAAAATTGGCAAAGCTCCATTCTTCGAGCGCCTCACCATCAATCGCCTCGACCACCTCTTCTCCCAGTTCGGCACCAGCGAATTCACGACTCCAGTCTGGAATGCCTAGGCCATTTCTAGGCGTGTGACACTCGCCGCAATGAGCAAGATTTCTGGCGAGGTAGGCGCCACGTGCGATTAACTCATCCTCGAATACTTCCGGCTCTGGCTGGGAGAAATCAGCCAGCAAGTTCCAGCCAGCGACCAGCGGGCGCTGCAGCCAGGGTACCAGTTCTGGTTCAGGCTCCTGATAGCGGACTGGGGTCAGCGACATGATATAAGCCGCCATGTCGAGTACGTCCTCATCGGTCAAACCCGCGTAGGAGCGATAGGGAAAGGCTGGGTAGTAGAAGCTGCCATCTGGCGCGCGGCCATGTTTAAGCGCAGCGATAAAGTCTACACCACTCCAGTTACCTATCCCGGTTTCCACATCAGGCGTTATGTTTGGTGCATAAAAAGTCCCGAAATCAGATTCCAAAGCATAGCCACCGCTGGGCACACTCTCATCGTCGTCGCCTTTATGGCAACTCATGCAGCCGCCAGCGATAAACAGATATTCCCCTCGGGCGATAGCTTCAACATCATTGGGAACAGCGGCGTCAGCATCCATCGGTGGTGCTGAAAACAGCCACAGGCTGCCACCAAGGCCAACAGTAGCGAGTCCACCAAACAGGACAGCGATCTTTTTCATAGGCTGATTCCGACTAGACTAACTCGGTAAGCTGATCTTTACTGAATGTCTTGATTTTGTCCGTTTCCCCGGTGCGAATCAATTTTGGCCAATCCGGATTTGCCAGCAGGGCACGGCCAACTGCGATCAGATCAAACTCATCGGCCTCTATCCGCGTGATGAGTTCATCGATGCCAGCCACCTCGGCAGTGCCTTCCCGATAGGTTGCAATGAACTCTTCGGTGAGACCTACACTGCCCACACTTATGGTTGGCTTGCCGGTGAGCTTCTTCACCCAGCCTGCCAAATTGAGGTCTGAGCCTTCAAATTCCGGATCCCAGAAACGCCTGTTACTGCAGTGGAATAAATCTACACCCGCAGCCGACAGAGGCGTCACAAACTGCTCTAACTCTTCTGGGTTCTGAGCCAGCCTGGCGTCATAGTCTTGCTGTTTCCATTGCGAAAAACGCAGTATGATTGGGAAGTCTTCACCGATCGCAGCGCGGATCGACTCTATAATCGCAACCGCAAATCGCGTGCGCTTCACAAGTGAGCCACCGTACCCATCATCTCTGACATTGGTTCCTTCCCAGAAGAAATTGTCGATCAAGTAACCATGGGCACCGTGCAGCTCTAGGGCATCAAAGTCCAGTGCCTTCGCGTTCACCGCAGCCTGGGTATAGGCAGCGATCAGATCATCAATTTCTGCTATTGATAAAGGCTCTAATACTTTCTTTTCGGGGCGCAGATAGCCCGAAGGCGAAACCGTTTGGAAATCCGGGTAGGGGCCTTCACCAGGTTTGCGAATCACACCCACATGCCACAGCTGGGGCGCAATCTTGCCACCGGCAGCGTGGACCTCTTCCACTACTTTGGCCCAACCCTTTAAAGCCTCATCATGAAAACGAGGAATCTGCACATGGGATGACGCAGATTTGTGCGGCACCGTGGTACCCTCGGTAATAATCAATCCCACTTCGCCCTCAGCGCGACGCCGGTAATAATCGCACACACTATCATCCGGAATACCATCAGGTGAAAACTGACGGGTCATGGGCGCCATCACTATGCGGTTAGGTAATTCAAGTTTGGGATGAATAAAGGGCCTGAAGAGTGTATCCGTGTTCATTGTTGAGTCCATTACTAAAGATAATTGAGAGCAAATTTAAGAGCGAACCGAAAGTCGGCAGTGAGTCTACTTTCAGTCACCGCCTTTTGTCGAATTGAGACCCTGCAATTTTCACCTGACAACTGGTTTACGACACAAAAAAAATCTGATAAGTGTCCGGGTTGAGGCGCCCCGGCTAAGTACAAGCGACATGGCAATACGTTGAACAAACCAATGAACAGGACTAAGGCGGGTCACCTGCAATATCCTTGCTTGTCCTTTCAAGAACAAACATGGGTTACACTGCAACCAGGCTCAGTAACGGGATAGTCAATTGCTGGAGTTTGAACATCTTGTTCAGGTCAATGACCCGAATAACGCCAACCTTACGCCTATCAGCCGCGAGGAGCTCTGGCAAGGTCTTGTGCTTAGGGCGCGCAACCCTCAGAAATTCAATCGCAGTCTGGAATGCACAGCCAAGACGCTTGACCATAATGAATTTCTGCGTACTATCAAAGTTGGCAATAGCCGATTCTGCGAGCACGTGGTGCTTTATCCGGATCAGAAAATTCGCACTAGCACAATTGCAGAAATTGATCAGATTATAGCGCAGAGCATGACCTGCATCGAAGAGCCGGAAAGCGGGTTTTTATTTGTGCGCTTCAGCTACGAACGCGAACTGGAAGAATCAAATCAAGAGGTAGACATAGGCGAATACCTAAAGTCCGCTTACGTGCAGGCTGATCGAGATGCCATTGCCATGATTCGCATGCTGGCGGAAAGTAAGTTGTTCGAGCAAACCCGCAACTAAAAAGCCAGGTTTTGATCTGGCTTTTTTACACTCGGTGCGACTCCTGTTGCCTCACGCAACGACATAGTAATTATTCACCCGTCGATACGTGACATTGTTAAACCGGCAATGGATGCGCACAGTGGAAAACCCCTTCGGCAGAGCTAATTCAGAGACTCAGCATTATTGCTGCGGTGGCTGTGAGGGTAAACAATTTCATTTTTAGTCTCCTTTAACTGAACCAGATGGCTCAATTACTTTTCAAACGCTTCATGCCGGCTTGCTTAGTAGAACGCGGCAAACCTGAAGCGGTTGACAGAGACAGGTCTTCAACCGAACAAAAAGTGTGAGCTAATCGGCAATTTCAGCGAGCGCTGATAGCGAGGCGAAAACCGATGGCTATGTTGCGCACACCGGGATCGACCCCCCCGCGTACTGCCGCTCGAATATTGGCAAGGCCGTCTGCAAAGGAACCGCCACGCATAATCCAAATTGCATCCTCTGACAGATTCTCAGTATCGTCCTTATCAGAAAAAGGGTAAGGCTGCATGGGGCTTGCGGTCATTTCCCAGACATTACCGGACATATCAGATAGACCCCACGCACAGACCTGACAATTCATGGCATTAACAGCTCGTGGCCTGGTGGCATTGAAATTGGCGACATCCTCCGCCGCCGCATTGCGCCACGGAAATACCTGCCCCTCAGTGCCGCGGGCAGCTTTTTCCCACTCGGCCTCAGAGGGCAACGTGACACGCCCTCCAGCCTCAAGGAAGCTTTTAAGCTCAGCTGGGGTATGCGCCGACTCTCGCAGTTGCGCGTCCAGCCAGCGCGTATAGGCCAGAGCCTCTGGCCACGTAACGTAAGTCACTGGCAGATCTGGGCCAGTCAGCGGCACTTGACCGGCCTCTTCTTCGACCGCATTTAGATAAGCTGCAAACTGAGCCACACTGGTTTCATAGCGGGATATGTAGTATCTAGGCAGGTCCACTCGACCTTGTCGACGCGTATCCGACCAGCGTTCATTCTGGTAAGCCATACGATCAAGCGCAGGGTTGCTGCCCATGGTAAAACTACCGGCTGGAATCTCAACAAATCCAAGTAAGGGATCGTCTGCTAGATACCATTGCTCCGGAAGAAATCCTTGCAGTGTGTCGGGCAATGGAATCGCGGCTATTTGTTCAGTTTGAGGTGTTCGCAGAGTCTGCTGTTGATAGAGGAAAATTGCAACGACCATTATGACAACGCTCATTACGCTGAATCCAATTATGCGACTTGGCACCTTGGATTCAGCGGCCTTTTGGTCGACACTCATATATTGGCTCTGGTGTCATTACAGGCAAAGGCCCAGTCATGCTCACATGCGCGCGCATACAGCTCGTCCTCTGGCCAATCGAGCAGGTTGCGGCTGCCCTCGCGCAACAATAGTCGCAAATCCAGAGAGCGAGGGTCGGCGCGGGCGATGCGATCCTCTGCAAGCAAGTTAGTGCAGCCAGCCTGAAATTTCAGCTCACAGGACTGAGAAAAATATCTAGTCGCCTTAGCCTCATCTTTCTCGACGATAACTCCTTCCCGATACACCGCGCCCAATTCATTGCAGGCCCACCCCGCATTATCTGCGCAGTAAGTGGTTTGCAGCTGCACCAGACGTTCACAGCTTTTTGCCTTACCAACAGCGCAGGCCTGTTCCCAGAAAGGAAGGCTGTCTCCCGTGTGCCTGCCGTCAGTCTTTCCCTGCATACTCATTAAGGCGAAGACTGCCACCCAAAGACTCATATGAGCAAGGTTTGCGCGCCCGCCGAGCCAGGAATCTTTCCATAAATTGAGCACGGCCTCGGAGTCGATTGAGCGCACCATCCGATCTATGGCGATGACGCTAAGGTTGAGTAGAGGCACACACAAAAGTTTGTCGTAGAAAGTCGGCGCACCGAATGCGGCAAGTATGGTGTAAAGTGCGAATACACCAATGCCGTAGAGCATGCCAAAAAGCATTTTTCCCAGCGGCGTGCGCGGCGACGTGGATGGATCAGTGACCAGCAGATGTAGGCCAAGAAAGACTGCGGCCGGAATATCAGAGTCAATGAAATAAGGCACACCAGCGGTGGCAGAATACAGTGCGCTGAGTCCAAACAGCGTGATCGCGGCCATACCAGCGACCAGGGTAATAGAGAAGAAATACATCACCACGAGGCCGATCAGAAACAGGAAGGTATAGATATTCGGCGCTAGGGTGAGGGTCGAGGCGATTTCCTGGCCCCAGGTCAGGTTGGTTGTGTTAGTGAGAATCAGCAGCAGCGAAAAAATACCCAGCGCAAAGGCTGAGGGGTTAAAGATATGCACACTGCGCCCTTCGCGGTTCCAGCGGACATACTCTTTACCCATAAAGCCGACGGCGATCATCATGAACTGCAGATAGAACCAATCATCCCGGAACCACAGGAACAGATTGGTGCTAAAAATGATCGGAATAGGACCAAAACCAAGGGTGTAGTGGCGCTTTCGCGACCAGGACAGCAGCATGTCAAAGCCAAAGGCAAACAGCACCTGCGCCGCCAGCAGCAACATATGTTCGTAAACCGGGTTCCAGTGATACCCCCAATACAGGTAAACGCTGAACTGGATGGACATCTGGATATAGTGTTGCGGGCGCAACACAACATTGAAGCCGTAAGACTCCCCGTCCTGTCGCACTATCAGGGCTTGATACACCTGCCATATCGCAAGGGCGCCGGCAGCGCCAAAGAATGACAGCGTTAGCGCCTCATTGCCCTGCACTCGCGGCGTGAATGCCAATAGCATCAAGCCTGCAGTCAGGATCGCTGGAAACTTGAAATTAGCCAGGCCAGCACCCCATTCCGGGCTGCTTGATTGCCGGGACGGCTGCTTGTGTTTGCTCTGTGCGAGAGTGGCCATAATGTTCCTCGTGTCCACCAAAAAGAACGCCCCAAAGCATAAACCAGCTATAGGGCCAATTCAATTTGACCGCAGCACCGGTGAGTTGGCCATAATATCCTTGAAAAACAGCGGGAACAGGCGTAGCTTCTATAGGCTAGCGGTATAGTATACCGCCTTTTTATAACAAGATTTGGAGGTTGAAATGCACCACCTGAGCCCTACCAAACTCTCACTCGCCTTTGTCAGCCTCTGCCTTGCTGCTACAGCTCTTGTCCAGGGAGTTTCTGCCCAGGAAAGCGATTCTCCGCGCAACGAATTCGGCCAACCAGATTTCCAGGGTTTTTACACTTTCCGCACCATCACGCCCCTCCAGCGCCCGCGGGAACTGGAACACATGGAAGTTCTCACACCAGAACAGGCTAAAGAATGGGAAGCCTACGAGAATCGCCGCCAAAACCGCGATCTGATCATCGATTCAGTCGGAGGTGCCGGCTACCCGCCAGGGGTAATTTCTTATAACGAATTCTGGTACGAACGGGGAAGTGAAACCATCGCCGATAGGCGCACATCCCTGATCTACGATCCACCCAATGGCCGCGTGCCGCCCTTGAACGAAGCAGGACGCGGGCGCCGCGCAGCTTACCAGCAAATGGTGTTCGAAAGCGCTGGTCCAGAAGGACGCACCACTGTCGACCGCTGTATCACCGGGTTTGTCGGTGGGCCACCCATGATTCCCGGCTCTTACAACAACAATATGCAGTTGGTGCAAACCGCCAATCACGTCATGATTCTGAATGAGATGGTTCACACCGCCCGCATCATACCTTATGCCGAAGAATTCGACATCAAACAGGGCAAATGGGAAGGCAATTCCATCGCGCGCTGGGAGGATGACACCTTGGTCATTGAAACCAGGGGCTGGCACCACAATTACAACCTGCGCGGCATGTCCGACCAAGCCCATGTTATCGAGCGCTTCTCCCGCGCTGATAACAATAGCTTGACCTACGAATTCACCGTGACAGATCCCATGTCCTGGGACGAAACCTGGTCGGCACGAGTGCCTTTGCGGGCTTCAGCCGATCCTGTCTATGAGTATGCCTGTCATGAAGGCAATCACGGCTTAATGGGTATTCTCGCCGGCTGGCGTCGCTATGAAGTCATGGGCTTTAATGGCGACGGTTCGCCCAAGTCAGAAACCGGTATCGTGCCAACCGCTGAAAACTAGGCAATAGCCACTTCAGCAGCAAGGCAGGAAAAGGTTTTCACTGAACCCCTCACAACAAGGTCAGCTCGACCAGGGCTGGCCTTTTTTCTGGATTGAAAATGATCTGGCGGCCAATCGCCTGGAGTATCTGAATTCAGTCGCCCCCGAGTTTCTGATTAGAATGTCACCCACTATGACACTAAACAAACCCAGTGCCTTATTCTGCGTTTTGATGCTCGACTTGCTATTAACGGCTACAGCGCTTGCCGAAGTGCAGTCCGTATTTGTCCAGTCGCGGCTAGATTACAACGCAATTCTGATCACCGAGGTCGATGTCCTGTTCGTTTATAACGATGCAGTGCTTGATGGCTTTCCCGCCACCAAGACGGAATGGTATTCCAACAAGAGGAATTTTCTTGAGAGTACAGAAGACCACGTTGACCTGGTGAGCATCTTTGTACCTCAAGGCTTTGATTCCGAAATGGCGAGCCTGCCGCAGCGCCGCGCTGATGCGATTAAGGTTTTTGTGTTCGGCCAACATGATGGTTCCACGCGCGCTCCCATAGATATAACCGGCTTTGAAAACGTGCTGGTGGAAATCGATCAGTTCGGAATTTTGGTATCAGAGCACAATTAGGGCTACGCCCTAAAATTCATGTCTATCACTCTGCAATTGATTTTGGTATCGCTGCGGGTTATCGCGATACCTGGACCAGACATCCTCATTATTGTTTCCACCAGCCTGACGGCAGACCGAGGGCCCGGCCCGCAGACTATTTTAGACACTAGTCTGACAATGCTAATTCAGCTGGCCTGCGCTGGCCGCCTGCCTACAAACAGGCCCAACGCATCCAAAGTGGGTTAAGTGGCACCCTGTACCAGACGGTAAGCGCACCACTAGCTTTTTTTTCACGGCCCTGAAACAAAGCACTTGGTCCCAAATCCTGGGCTTTGTGGGGGAACCAGAAAATATGACAATCTGTGACATTGAGAATAAGCCTCTGTGCCTGATTGAACTGGCTTAAGCGCTGGTTTATTCTTGAGCTTCCTATCCATTAATAGAATAAAAACGAGAGGACTCCCCATGTTCAACCACACGCGATTCAAGACAGCTTGCCTAGCTCTGCTGGTAGCGCCAGGGCTAGCGTTTGCACAGGCTGACATGCCCCCGGTAAACGATTTACTCAACCCCTATATCACCCAATCTGGCTTCTTCAAGATGCCTGCCGGTCGTGAGTGGGGTTCTTCCAGCACCGTTGACGTGCACCCTGATGGAGAGAGCATCTGGGTCGCTGAGCGCTGCGGTGGCAACATCAATGCCTGTGTTAACAATCCTGACACTAATCTGGTCATGCTGTTCGACAAAGAGGGCAACATGGTCCGCAGCTTTGGTGCGGGTTACATCACCTGGCCGCACGGTATCGAAGTAGACCCCGACGGCAATGTCTGGATCGCGGACGCCCGCGGTACTGATGCCATCGAAGGTTATGACGGCGAGCCTTATGGTCACCAGGTTCACAAATTCAGCCCAACCGGTGCCCACCTGATGTCTATTGGCGTCAAGGGCGGCGGCAGCAATGGTGAATGCTGCTACACACCTAACGACGTTCTGGTAGCGCCCGATGGTTCAATCTTCATTGGTGAAGGCCATTCCAGCGCCGAAGGAACGCCAAACGCCATGTACAAGTACGATTCCGACGGCAACTTGCTGATGAAGTGGGGTGAGTGGGGCATGGAGCCTGGTGATTTCCGCCAGCCACACGCGCTGGCCATGGACTCCAAAGGCCGTTTGTTCGTCGCTGACCGCGGTAACGACCGCATCCAGATCTTCGACCAGGAAGGTAACCTGATCGATGTCTGGCACCAGTTCAGCCGAAATAGCGGCATCTTCATAGACGATAATGATGTGCTCTATGCCGCTGACTCCGAATCCGGTTCGGTTAACCCCGCTCACGGCGCCTGGACTCGCGGTATTCGCATCGGTAGCGCTGCCACCGGCGAAGTGGAATTCCTGATTCCAGACCCGCAGCCTGACTGTCGCGGCACCTGTACTGCTGAAGGCGTAGTGGCAGACAGCCACGGCAACATCTTCGGCGCCGAAGTTGGCCCTGTAGGCGGCATCAAGCGATACGTGCGACCTGTCAAGTAGCGCCGTAATATTCGAAAAAGCCCACCTATTGGTGGGCTTTTTTTGCTCGGCGTTGGGGGTTTTGGTATGGGGCTTCGGTTAAGAGATAATGGCCTCGAACTTCATATCATGGCGCGCAAGCAGGCGCAGCGTGTTCAGGGTGGCCTGGCGGCGGTGCTGGGGCTGGTCGTCACCCTGTCCGCAATTCCTTGCGATTTGCTCGTGACGTTTTCGCAAACAGGGCTGCCACTGTAATCAAAGGCGACCCTGTGATTCAGCCCTGGCAGGACAGAATTTCCGGCACTATTCTGATTTTACTCTGCGCTTGGGTGCTGCTGAGCGACAGCCGCTGTTAGACCTTCGCGATGATCTCGTTCAAGGTGGCGCTCGGGCGCATTGCAGCTGCAGCCTTCTCAGGATCAGGCTTGTAGTAACCGCCCACATCCATGGAGACGCCCTGTACAGTATTCAGTTCTTCCACAATCTTGGCTTCATTAGCCGACATTGCTCGCGCTACTGAACTAAAATGCTGTGCCAACTCCGTCTCCTCGGTTTGCTGAGCCAGGGCCTCGGCCCAATACATCGCCAGGTAGAAGTGGCTGCCGCGATTATCAAGCTCGTTGACCTTACGCGAGGGCGACTTGTTTTCATCCAGAAACTTACCAGTCGCCTGATCCAGCGCATCGGCAAGTACCTTGGCGCGAGGGTTGTCTGTGACATGGGCCAAATGTTCCAGTGAGGCTGCCAGTGCCAGAAACTCGCCCAATGAATCCCAGCGCAGATGGTTCTCTTTCTCGAACTGCTGCACATGCTTGGGTGCCGAGCCGCCGGCGCCTGTTTCAAATAGACCACCACCGTTCATCAATGGCACGATAGACAGCATCTTCGCACTGGTGCCCAATTCAAGAATTGGAAACAAGTCGGTCAAGTAGTCTCGTAGTACGTTGCCAGTTGCAGAAATAGTATCGTTGCCTTGCTTTATTCTATCCAACGAGAAACGGGTAGCGGCGTCTGGCGCCATGATATGGATTTCCAGACCATCGGTATCATGATTCGGCAGATAGCTATTTACTTTCTTGATGAGCTCAGCATCGTGAGCACGCTCTTCGTTGAGCCAGAACACTACCGGTGTGTTACTCAGGCGAGATCTGCTAACGGCCAGCTTCACCCAGTCCTGAATCGGAGCATCTTTGACCTGGCACATACGCCAGATATCACCCTCTGCCACCGAATGTTCAAGCAAGGTATTGTCGTCACTATCAACAACAGCGATCTTGCCATCGGCTGCGACCTCGAAAGTCTTGTCGTGGGACCCATATTCCTCCGCCTTTTGCGCCATCAGGCCAACATTTGGCACGCTGCCCATGGTTGACGGGTCAAACGCACCGTTGGTCCTGCAAAAGTCGATAACTTCTTGATACACGCCCGCATAGCTGCGGTCAGGAATAATTGCCTTCATATCCTGCAGCTCACCATCGGGGGCCCACATCTTACCGGAAGTGCGCAGCGCCGCCGGCATCGAAGCATCAATGATAATGTCGCTAGGCACGTGCAGGTTGGTGATGCCGCGATTGGAATCCACCATGGCCATTGCCGGACGCGACTCATAAACTGCATTCAAATCCGCTTCGATCGCGGCACGCTCAGATTCCGGCAGAGACTGAATCTTGGCGTAAACGTCGCCAACACCGTTGTTCGCATCAACGCCCAATGTATCGAACGTATCGGCGTACTTCGTAAATACCTCTTTGTAATAAACAGTCACAGCATGACCAAAGATGATCGGATCAGACACCTTCATCATGGTGGCCTTCATATGCAGCGACATCAATACGCCTTGGGCCTTGGAATCCTCAATCTGCTCTTCCAGGAATGTGCGTAACGCTGTGCTGCTCATGCACGCCGCATCAATTACTTCACCAGTCTGCAGCGCGATGCCTTCTTTCAGAACAGAAACATTGCCAGCGCTATCGGTATGTTGAATGCTGACCGAAGTGGCTGTGACTATGGTAGTGGACTGTTCGCTACCGAAAAAATCACCTTGTGACATGCTGGCAACATGGGAGCGAGAGTCCGCGGACCAGTTACCCATTGAATGGGGATTCTTCTTTGCGTAATTCTTCACAGAGGTCGGTGCACGGCGATCCGAGTTGCCTTCCCGCAATACCGGATTAACAGCGCTACCTTTCACGCTGTCATAGCGAGTCTTAATGTCCTTTTCTTCGTCGTTAGCGGGCTCTTCCGGATAATTAGGCAGAGCATATCCCTTATCCTGCAGTTCCTTAATGACCGCCTTCATCTGCGGAATAGATGCCGAGATGTTAGGAAGCTTGATGATATTGGCCATCGGATCTTGGGTGAGCGCGCCCAACTCTGCCAGCGCGTCCGGCTGCTGATGCTCTGCACTTAGATAGTCAGAAAAGTTAGCAATGATGCGACCAGACAGGGATATATCCCGCATCTCCACATCCACGTCGGAGGCACTGGTGAACGCCTCGATAATCGGCAAAAATGAATAAGTCGCCAAGGCTGGAGCTTCATCAGTTTCCGTATAAATAATGATGGATTTTTTATCTGACATCATGTTTCCTTGTCTGCGTTTAGTCGGCCCAAAACTGGATCAAAAAAAGGGCGCATATTATAGCAGTCAAGCCATAGCACGACTATAGCGTCAAAACAGAGAAAACCTCGGAAAATCAGCACTTAAACACACTCAATCGCACAATCACCGAATCCTCGAAGAGAGCCCCATGACCATTGCCACCGCACTGCCCGATTTTGTCCTGCGTCCCGCCACTATTAATGATTGCCAACAAATCCTGGATTTCATCAAAGAGCTCGCTGAGTATGAAAAGCTCTCCGATGAGGTAGTTGCCACGGTCGCTACGCTGGAAGAAACCTTGTTTGGTGAAGTGAGCTACGCTCAGGCTGTGCTGGGCGAATATCAGGGCAGGGCCGTTGGCTATGCCCTGTTTTTCCACAACTTCTCTACCTTCACTGGTCGGCCCGGCATTTACCTCGAAGATATCTACGTCCAACCTGAGATGCGTGGAAAAGGCTTTGGCAAATGCCTGCTATCTTACCTAGCCAAGCTCGCCGTTGAGAAACGATGCTCGCGTGTAGAATGGTCAGTACTGGATTGGAATGAGCCTTCCATACAGTTTTATCGCTCTATCGGCGCGGCACCTATGGATGGATGGACGGTACAGCGTCTCGATGGCGATGAATTGACTAAATTCGCCAATGAGTTTGTTGGCTAGTACGGGGGTAGTTCCAGCAATCAACCAGGCGAGAGGGATGGCGCTAGAAAGGCATAATGGCTTAAGCTTTCCTGACCACAACCGAACTTCAGAGTGAGCGATGAATCGGCGCCTCGCCTGTATCGACTTCGGGTCTAGTGAGCCCGCTGCTCACTGCGACAGCTCACATGAATCCTAAAAAATATAGAGGAAAAAACGTTGTCTAGAATCGTATATCTCAACGGCGAATACTTGCCAGCTGAAGAGGCGAAGGTTTCTATTTTCGATCGTGGCTATATTTTTGGAGATGGCGTTTACGAAGTCGTTCCCGTCTTCGAAGCGGCTGTTGTAGACAAGCAGTATTTTCTGGAACGACTGGATCGTAGCCTGAATGAGATTCAGATCGGTTGGCCATGTAGCAAAGAAGAATATCTTCAGGTAATGAGCGAACTGGTAGGCCGCAACAATTTGCGTGAAGGTGTTGTGTATTCGCAAGTAACTCGCGGCGTAGCGGAACGTGATTTCCCCTTTCCCGAAAATACCGCGCCGGCGTTCATGGCATTTTCAACAGAAATGAATTTATTGAATAGCCCGGCGGCAACAACCGGCATAAAAGTAGCAACCACTGTTGACTTGCGCTGGAAGCGTAGGGATATCAAGTCAATAAATTTGCTGGGACAGTGTATAGCAAAACAGGATGCCGTGACTAAGGGCGCCAAAGAGGGCTGGATGGTCGAAGATGGATTTGTCACCGAAGGTGTCTCATCGTCGGCTTATATTGTAAAAGACAACAAGATTGTCACGCGTCCCTTGTCCAACTCGATACTGCCCGGCATAAGAAGGCGTACCCTGCTTGAGCTGGCTGAGAAAACCGGCATTGAAATCGAAGAGCGACTGTTTACAGTAGAGGAAGCTATAGCAGCTGATGAGGCATTTATCAGCAGCGCCACCACCATAGCGCTCGGTGTTGTTGACATCGACGGCCATCAAATCGGAAATGGGACACCCGGCCTTATCACGCAGAAGATGCGACAGCTTTATACCGATCGCGTGCTAGCGGAAGCGCGAGCACGCTGAAATAGTTCAAGCAAGTTTAAGAAGAAGGAAAGCTCAACACTTCTCCAATATCGCTTTTCCCCGCCAACACCATGAGCAGTCTATCCAGGCCAAGTGCCACTCCGGCACAGTTGGGCAAGCCTGAATCCAGAGCGGCCAGCAGCATTTCATCCACAGGAATTTCGGGTGATCCAAGCGCCCTGCGCCTGTTCTGGTCGCGCTCAAACCGCTGCCGCTGCTCTGCCGCATCGGTTAATTCGAAGTAGCCATTGGCAAGCTCCATGCCGCCGCAATAGAGCTCAAACCTCTTGGCTACAGCATTTCCTTCGGAATCATTTTCAACAACTGCCAGCGCAGCTTGGGCACTGGGATAGTCATATACAAAAAAGTGTGGCGGCAGCTGCGGCTCGATTTTCTGACTCAAGAGCAGCTGCAGATAATCAGTCGCATCGAGATTATTGCCAACAACCTCCAACAGGCCTGCGCTGCGAGATCTAAGCTCGTCCAGCGTGATGCTGTGGGGATCAAGACCAAGATGAGTTTGAAACAGCTGACCATAGGAGAAGCGAGGCAGCACCTTCGTTTTCAGCAGACACTGAATTAACGCTTCAACCTCGTCCATCAGCGCCTGCATTGAATAACCAGGCTGGTACCACTCCAGTAGAGTGAATTCTGGATTGTGCTGTTGCGTGCGCTCTTCGTGCCTAAAGGCTTTGCAAATCTGGTAGATCGCGCCGGAATCGGCGCTTAGCATACGCTTCATGGCATACTCAGGTGAGGTTTGCAGAAACAGCGCCTGCCGCAGTGAATTGGTCTCTGCGCCAATTTCAAAAGACTGGATATGGACGTCGGTGACGGTGCTGGTATCAAGAAGAGGCGTCTCAACTTCCAGCACCTCGCGCTCGGCAAAGAATTGCCTGACTTCAGCGAGCATCCAGGCGCGAAGCTTAAGAGTCTCAAGAGAGGCTGAAGTGCGCCAGTCGAGCATGTGCTTTCGTCTCCGCCATGAGCCAGCGGCAGGTCAATGGGCTATTACTTAGAAACCCGGTTCTGATATTCGCCGGTGCGGGTATCGACCCGCAGCACGTCGCCGATATTAACGAAAAGAGGAACCTTAACCACGGCGCCTGAGCTTAGGGTTGCCGGTTTAGTGCCTCCCTGAGCGGTATCACCTTTTAGGCCTGGGTCAGTCTCGGTGACTTCCAGTTCCACGAAATTGGGAGGCGAAACTGAGATCGGCGCGTCATTCCATAGAATCATTTGATACACATCCTGCTCTTTCAACCAGTCTTTGGCTTCAGTGATGGCGGTGGCATCCGCAGCAATCTGCTCATAGCTGTCGTCTGTCTTCATGAAGTGCCAGAACTCGCCGTCTTCATAGAGGTATTCCATGTCGATTTCCATGACATCGGCGGCTTCGATAGACTCACCTGATTTAAATGTCCGTTCCCACACCCTACCATTCTTCAAATTGCGAAACTTCACACGATTGAAGGCCTGGCCCTTGCCTGGTTTAACCACCTCATTCTCGAGTATCGAGCAAGGCTCTCCATCTACCAGAACCTTGAGCCCGGATTTGAATTCATTGGTTGAGTAAGTCGCCATTGTGTTGCCTCCCGCCTTGCGTGTGGATCCTATTTGGCACAGACTAAGTATGTGCAACTATTCTTTTAATTGATCTAATTTGCTTTTGGTCTTGGCGCCCGGGATTCACAGGTTTGCCCTGTCAGGAGCCTGCTTTGCTGCTATGATGCTGTCAGGCAAAGCGCTCAGCGCAAAACAGTCAAATTCCCATAGTCGCCAGCCCGCTATGCATACCCCAGCTATATCATTTATTAAATCTGACCAGCCCGAAAAATGGCAAGAGATATTATCCGATCTCATCACAGATCCAAAGGAATTACTTGCGAATCTGAAGCTCGATACTGCGGCAAATCCATTAGCTGCCCTTGCAGCAAAGGGGCTGGCGCAGTTTCCTCTTAAGGTGCCGCGACCCTTTGCCTCGCGTATGGAGCCGGGCAATTGGGGTGACCCACTGCTGCGCCAGGTTTGGCCAAGCAGCCTCGAAGACGTTGAAAGCGCTAGCTTAAGTCTGGATCCTCTGCAGGAGACGCACTTTAATAAGACGCCAGGCTTACTGCAAAAATACCATGGCAGAGTGCTGCTGACCGCCGCACCCCATTGTGCCGTACACTGTCGATACTGTTTTCGGCGTCACTTCGATTATGCGGCCAATACACCGGGTCGCCGCGAGTGGTCGGAGGCGATTGCCTATATCAGTGAAAATCCTGATATCTCGGAGGTTATTCTAAGTGGTGGTGATCCACTGGCAGCGGGCGATAGCTACATGGCCTGGCTGCTTGCCGAAGTAGATCGCATTCCCCACGTGGAGACTATCCGCATCCATTCGCGCCTACCGGTCGTGATTCCGCAACGAGTTACGGCCCAACTGTGCAGCATGCTGTCCGAGCTACGCAGCAAGTCGGTTTTCATAACCCACTGCAATCATGCGCAGGAGATTGATGGGGAAGTTCAGGCGGCATTACAGGCAATACGTCATGCCGGCAGCACCCTACTCAACCAAGCGGTTTTGCTTAGGGGTGTTAATGATGATGCTGCCAGCCTGATTAAGCTCAGCACAACGCTTTTCCAGTCAGATGTACTACCCTACTACCTGCATTTACCAGATCGAGTTACTGGCACCGGACATTTCATAATTAACGAATCAGAAGCACTTAAGCTGATGGAGTCAGTCAGAAGCCACCTGCCGGGCTATCTGGTACCGCAACTGGTCCGTGAGGATCCGGGCAACAACAGCAAGACTCGCCTGGCTTGACCAAACTATTCTCGAATGAGGAAATTACCTCTATTCACAAGGGCGTGCTACGGGTGGAAAACGATGGGGCCGCACTCCCGCAAACGGGTGACGCTAAAGACTGTGCACCAGAGCCTTATGATCAGTTTGCCGTTAGAAAGATAAGAGAGGCTACGGCGCAACAATTTTGTCAGCCTCTAAAAGGTATGGGGTTTAGAATTTGTCTAGTAGAGCGCACTGATGAATTGAGCATCGCCGCGACATCTCAGGATTCATTCCTGAATCATCCTCGAGACCTTTCCAGGAAACTTACTCGCAACCTTACACAGACTTCCGCGAGACATTCCCCTCAACCTATCTCTTGACTCACCTCTATACCTTCCTCAGGACTACCTCAAGCTGGCGCCTGAATATATTCATGATATCGAGCATGAAAGCAAGCAGCGCCTGCGCTTAAAAAAGCGAATCGCCGCTTTGAATCAACGGGGTATACTCGTGGTCACCGCCCAGCTGGACGATATCTTACTGCCGCCGATTTTATGGAAGGCGCGGGTGGATTTCGCTCAAGGTAATTGCTTATGGGCGCCTGATCAAAGCATCAACACCAGGATTCCCCATCATCAGGCGATTTGCCTGAATTAATTGCGCCCATAAATTTGGGCCAACGCAGCCGCTCCTGTTATTCTTGCGAGACGGTTATACATCACAACAAGAGCAGCTAGATTGGCAACGGATACTGAAAACGGCGCGACGGAGTCCAGCAAAGCCGGTCGCGCAGTCGGCAAGGTTTCCAGAAAATTCACTCTGGCGGTCTGCATGCTGTTAATCCTAGCGATGTGCGTCTTCTGGCTTATCAGCAGTTACAACACCCGAAATCTACTGCAGCGTCAGGCCGACGCCCTCGGCGAGACGCTTGCAGAACAGACAGCGGCTCAGCTCACCGAGTTGGTGCTAGCCAATGACTTGATCAGCATGAATGTTGTACTGACCAGTTTGAGCCAGGCCGCAGGCATCGAAGAAATCGCCGTATACAGCGTCGACAACTCGGTGATCGCGACGGCTAGCAGCCGCGGTGAGCCTCTTCTCCCGCTAATTCCCCTGCCAGTGCCGCTTGCTGCAATAAGCGCTTTGTATGAAGCACCTATTACCCTGCCCGATTCCGTCGCTGGTTATGTACGGCTACAGCTGAATCTCGACTACATCGAGGTAGGAGCAGTTAATAATATGCTGCTAGTTATCGGTGCGACGGCCCTGTTGCTCATCGTGGCCACACTCATCAGCAATACCTATTTTCAGTATCTGGTGAGTTTCCCGACGAACTTGCTCTCGTTTGCCCTGAGCAATATACGCAAAGGTGATATTGAAACCTGCCCAGAGCCAGAGAGTAACAATGAGTTGAGTGCCGCCATCAGGCAATACAACGCGACCGCAGAGTTCCTTGCGCAGAATGCCTTTCTCGATAATTTCGGCAATCGACAACCTGACACCGACATACAAAATCTCAAATTCGTTCCCGGCAAACAGGATATCACTCTGCTTGTTGTCAGTATGGCGAACTACCAGTATCTGGCGTCTACCCTCCGCAGTGAGACTCTGGTTAAACTTCTTAATAAGTTTTACTTTTACATCGACAAGGTAACCCAGCTGTACAATGGCAGCGTCACCTACTGTGCGGAAGGTGAAGTAGTCATTCATTTCAGTGAAGTACCGGTGGAAGAAGATCAGGCGTTCTATGGAATCTGCGCCGCGCAGCTCTTCCTGCATATTGTAGTTGACATCAACGATGTCGATGATGAGACCGCGTACTCCAAGTACAAGCTTGCGGTACACAGCGGCCAAATGGTGAGCAGCCTCTATTCACCCATCACGCAAACGACCAACAACCTAAGCGGTGAGACCCTCGACCAAGCTCGGGCAATCTGCCAGGAATGCCCGGATAATTCCCTGCTTATTAGCGAACAAAGTTTTGAGCACGCGGGGGCACACAATCGAATAGTCGCTGATGAATTTGCTGAAGTCAGCAACTCGGACCTGATCCAGACATTCCTGGGGCGGGAGCCAATGTCAGATTACAAGCTACTCATTGAAAGGCAGGCGATTCAGCTGGTTACTCTCTACTCTGACTGACCCGGAACTGCCACCCAAACGATGGCCTATAATCAGGCAAAGAGAAGAGCGCGACAACAGTTGCGCCTGTTAGCGCCATGAATCGACGCAGCCCTAATCGGCGGCTGCAATGCGATCGACGTTCTGAAATCCACGCGGTAGCTTATTACCACGACGGCCCCTTTCACCGCGGTAGTGTTCAAGATCTGAGGGCTTGAGATTGTGATGTCTCCGACCGGCATAAACAGTTAAGGTGTCTTCTTCAGTAACCACCGTCATGGCGACGACGAATTCAATGCGGTCAGCTACCCTGGCCGTAGGGATGCTAATGATCTTGTTGCCTTTACCTTTGGCAAGCCTCGGCAGTTCCTTGAGCGGGAACGTCAGCATGCGGCCTTCGTTGGTCACAGAAACGACCATGTCGCTGTGGTAGTCGTTTACCATGACTGCGGGTAGCACAATCGAGCCCTTTGGCAGGCGCAAAATAGCCTTGCCGGATTTGTTCTTGCTGATCAGATCACCAACTTTGGCAACAAAGCCATAGCCGGCGTCGCTGGCCAGCAGGACATCCCTGTTATCTTCGCCGATGACTACGCCTTCGAAGGTCGCACCTGGGGGCGGATTCACCTTGCCCGATACAGGCTCGCCCTGGCCCCTCGCTGATGGCAGGGTATGGGCCGGCAGGGCATAAGCGCGGCCAGTGGAATCCAGAAAGATCGCGAGCTGATTGCTTTTGCCACGTGCTGCGATCTTGAAACTGTCCCCGGACTTGTATTGCAACGAACGTGGATCGACCTCGTGACCCTTTGCAGCACGCATCCAACCGCGTTCTGACAGTACGATGGTGACCGGTTCTGTAGAGAGTAATTCAGTCTCGCTGAAGGCCTTGGATTCTTCTCGCTCAATCAGCTGTGATCGTCGCTCATCACTGAATTTTTCTGCGTCCGCCTTAATCTCATTCTTGATGAATGTTTTCAGACGCGTAGCTGACTTAAGTAATTGCTCAATGGATTGACGCTCTTCGCTCAGCTCTTTCTGTTCAGCCCGTATCTTGATTTCCTCGAGCTTTGCAAGCTGACGCAAACGTAGTTCCAGAATTGCCTCGGCTTGGCGTTCCGAAATCTTGAACCGCTTCATCAGTGCCGGCTTGGGCTTGTCTTCTTGACGAATAATCTTGATAACTTCATCAATATTAAGGAATGCGATAAGCAGACCATCGAGAATGTGAAGGCGACCCAGAATTTTGTCGAGCCGGAACTGCAGTCGGCGCCTGACAGTTTCCGTTCTGAACTGCAGCCATTCTTTTAACAGGCTTACCAGGTCCTTGACCTGAGGACGCTTGTTGATGCCAATCATGTTGAAGTTGACGCGGTAGTTTTTTTCCAGATCCGTAGTGGAAAAAAGGTGCGACATAACGCTATTAATATCGACCCGATTGGAGCGTGGAACGATTACGATACGGGTCGGGTTCTCATGGTCAGATTCATCGCGAAGATCGACTACCATTGGCAATTTTTTCTTCTGCATCTGCAAGGCTATCTGCTCGAGAATTTTCGCGCCCGATACCTGGAAAGGCAGCGCGGTGATGACGATTTCACCCTGCTCCGTGGTATACGTAGCGCGGGCCTTCAAGCTGCCGCGGCCGGTTTTGTAAAGCTCCTCGATCTCAGCCTTAGGCGTGATAATCTCGGCTTCGGTAGGGAAATCGGGTCCCTTGATGTACTTGCTTATGTCTTGAAGGGTGGCTTTGGGCTTGTCCAGCAAATGGATCAGGGCATCTGCCACTTCATTGAGATTGTGGGGCGGTATGTCTGTAGCCATGCCAACAGCGATCCCGCTGCCGCCGTTTAGCAGGACGTTGGGTAAGCGCGCGGGGAGAATTTCAGGCTCTTCCAGGGTTCCATCGAAATTCGGTTTCCAGTCCACTGTGCCCTGGCCCAGCTCTCCCAGCAAGACGTCTGCATAGTTGCGCAGTCGGGATTCGGTATAGCGCATGGCGGCAAATGATTTGGGGTCATCCTGTGAACCCCAGTTACCCTGGCCGTCAACCAATGGATAACGGTAAGTAAATGGCTGCGCCATCAACACCATGGCTTCATAACAGGCTGAGTCACCGTGGGGGTGGAACTTACCAATCACATCGCCGATGGTACGTGCCGATTTCTTAAATTTGGCAGATGCTTTCAGACCGAGCTCTGACATGGCGTAAACGATTCTGCGTTGCACAGGCTTGAGCCCATCGCCAATGTTCGGTAAGGCCCGGTCGTTGATCACGTACATCGAGTAATTCAGATAGGCTTGCTGGGTATAGCTACGCAGCGCTATTTGCTCGGTACCGTCCTCATTGATGGTGATGTCTTCGTTCATAGAATGCTCATCAAAATTCTGTTGTCGGGCCGCCCTATTGGATCAACTTATTCGGCGTAGTTAGCAAGGTTGCCGCTCTCTTCCAGCCAGACCTTGCGGTCCTGTGAACGGTTCTTGGCCAGCAGCATATCCATGACTTCCATGGTGCCCTTTTTCTTGTTAGCTGGATTGTCTTCCAGCGTGAGCTGAACAAGGCGACGCGTATCCGCTGCCATCGTAGTTTCGCGCAGCTGCAGCGGGTTCATTTCACCCAGGCCCTTGAAGCGTTGGACATTGACCTTACCGCCCTTCTTATCGGCAGCAATACGGTCCAGGATGCCGTTCTTTTCGTCCTCGTCCAGGGCATAGAAAACTTCTTTGCCAACATCGATACGAAACAGTGGCGGCATCGCGACGAAGACGTGGCCAGCCTCCACCACAGGGCGGAAGTGCTTGACGAATAGCGCGCATAAAAGCGTCGCGATATGCAGCCCGTCTGAGTCTGCATCGGCAAGAATGCAAATTTTACCGTAGCGCAAGCCATCGATATAGCTGGTGCCCGGATCAACCCCCAGCGCAATTGCAATGTCGTGCACAGCCTGGGAAGCGAGGATCTCGCCGGAATCTACCTCCCAGGTGTTAAGAATCTTACCGCGAAGCGGCATGATGGCCTGAAATTCCCGATCCCTAGCCTGTTTGGCAGAACCCCCAGCCGAGTCACCCTCCACTAGGAAAAGCTCACCGGACATCACATCCTGGGTAGAGCAATCCGCCAGCTTGCCCGGCAAGGCCGGGCCAGATGTAACCTTCTTGCGCGCAACCTTCTTGCTGGCCTTGAGTCGACTCTGGGCGTTACTAATGCAGAGCTCGGCTATGGCCTCGGCCTCAGCGGTGTGCTGGTTAAGCCACAGGCCGAATTCATCTTTAATCACGCCGGCCACGAAAACTGCACACTGTCTTGACGATAACCTTTCCTTGGTTTGACCCGAAAACTGAGGATCAAGGAGTTTCGATGACAGCACATAGCTGCACTTTTCCCAGACATCCTCGCCCGTCAGCTTGATACCTCTAGGCAGCAGGTTACGAAACTCACAAAATTCTCGCAGCGCCTCGAGCAAGCCCGTGCGCAAACCATTAACATGGGTTCCGCCCTGTGGCGTGGGAATCAGATTGACATAGCTTTCGCCGATTACCTCGCCGCCCTCGGGCAACCAGTGCAAGGCCCAATCTACGGCCTCATCATTACCCTTGATGGAACCCACAAACGGCTCTTCCGGCAAACACTCATATCCAGAGGTTGCCTGGGTCAAATAATCAGTCAGGCCATCTTCAAAATACCACTCTTCACTCTGGGCCTTTGATTCGCTAACAGTTGCGTCGATAAAGGCGACCCGCAGCCCGGAACAGAGCACCGCTTTCGCCCGCAGGACATGTTTTAGTCTTGGGATCGAGATCTTAACCGAATCGAAGTACTTTTCATCCGGCACGAAGGTAACCGTGGTGCCGCTGTTACGTTTGCCCACCTTACCAACAACATTCAGCTCGGAAGCCTTCTCGCCACCCTTGAATGTCATGCTATATACTTTCGAGTCGCGCTTGACACTCACCTCAAGGGTTTTAGACAGGGCGTTCACTACCGAAACCCCGACCCCGTGCAGGCCTCCAGAGTACTGGTAGTTCTTGTTCGAGAACTTACCCCCGGCATGCAGTCGCGTAAGAATGAGTTCCACGCCGGAGACTTTCTCGCCCTTGTGCTTATCTACCGGCATGCCGCGGCCATCATCGCTGACTTCGATGGAGCCGTGTTTATGCAGGGTCAGGGTAAGGTTATTGGCAAAACCCGCCAGCGCTTCATCGACACTGTTATCGATGACTTCCTGGATCAGGTGATTGGGGCGGGTTGTATCGGTATACATACCCGGACGCTTACGAACTGGATCAAGGCCAGTTAGTACTTCAATCGCATCGGCGTTGTAGTTGTTGGACATCTGGTCAGGTTAAGAGAATAGCGGAATTGTCATACTGCGGTTGGATAGTATTTTATCGCGCAGTATCGTTAATTCTTGATAGCAAAAAGGCTTCGATGTCGGGTAATTCACGATCATAGCCTTGGTAACTATGATCACCATTTTCGCGAATCACGAGACGAGAGTCACTAAATTTCGACACCGCCTTGCGATAGTCGAGCGTTTCATCACCAGTTTGCACCATTACCATGAAATTTTCTGGATACTGCAAAAGGTTCCTCTCCAGTGATCGTAACTCCTCGATATAGCGGGGGGTCACTACATGCAAATGATCACTGTAGTAGTTTTTGTGTTCCCCCAGGTGGGACTCCCAGAATTCCAAAGGCCCCACAGCAGGGTTAATTAGTACCGCGGGCAGATGAAAAGCCTCTGCAAGGTAAGTCGCATAATATCCGCCCAGACTGCTACCTATTAGTCCCAAGCTGTTTCCGGGCAGACTCCTTATCAGTTCGCTGAGCTTATGGATCGTGGCAGCTGGCCCCTGCATCAGCGCAGGGACATGAATACGGTCTGCCATGCCCTTTTGGCCGCAATAGGCGATAGTTTGCTGGGCTTTTTTTGATTGCGGCGCGCTGAGGAAGCCATGCAGGTAAAGAATATGTAAGTCAGAAGTCACGGTAAGCTGTCACCCCGATGACTGGATGAAACAGCAGCTGTTGCAATGTTGTGTCCCTGTAGCCACCATCCCAACAAACCAACGAGCCCGCAACTAATAGCCGCCGCTGCTGAAG
>MDTC01007343.1_pt1 | contig 24794 bp, 32 predicted proteins | sample 811181 | NCBI WGS metagenome assembly MDTC01 (sample SAMN05326644, study PRJNA326480) | marine metagenome | isolation source: seawater | place: Pacific Ocean: North | collected 2011
GATATGGTCATGGAGCAACTTGGAACTCGTCTGGAGGTGGAGGTACTACATCTTCAACTGGTAGTGGAGCAGCACACACTCACGATATTTTACAGCCATATATAGTAGTGTATATGTGGAAACGCACAGCATAGGAGAATAGAATGTCAGCATTAAGTTTAATAGCAGGAGCAATAGGAAGCGCAATCCAAGCTAAAGGAGCTAAAAAAGCAGCAGCAGAAAACACAGCAGGTCAAGAAGCATCAGCTAAATACGCTTTAGACCAATCAATGCCTTACAATGTAGCAGGCTCACTTGGTGGTGTTAAGTTTGATAATGAAGGTAAAGCTATAGGATTAGGTTTATCTGAGAAATTTCAAGCACAGCAAGATGCGATGCTTACTTCAGCTAATACTAATAGAGGTTATTTATCTGGTATTGAAGCTGACCCTTTAACAGCAGAAAACAGATACTATGAACAGCAAATGGCTTTACTTGCTCCGGGACAAGAAGCAGATAGAGAGACTTTAGATGCTCAGTTAATAGCTAGAGGTATGCTAGGTTCTACTGGAGGCATGGGACAAATGCAAGCATTAAGAGAGTCACAAGGTACTACCAATCTACAAGTTAGACAATCAGCTAGTGATAGAGTACAGGATATGATAGATAGATACAGAGGTAGGATATCAGAAGATGTATCTAACGCTACTGTATTAGGACAACAACCTTTAGCTTATGCTCAATTAGGTGTGGAAACTGGAGCAATGTTGCGCCCTGCTGCTATGTTAGGCTCTCAGTACCTATCTGGAGCAGCCAGAGCAGCAGCTAAAGGAACAATGGGAAGATATAATGGAATAGGTAATGCGTTTAGAAGTTTTGATTCTTTTAAACAAAGACAGTCTAATATTCAAAGAGCAGCAGGTCAAAACACTATGGTAGCAGGACCAATGTTTAATAAAAGCGCAGAGAATAGCTACATTTAAGGAGACAAAAGATGGGAATGTTTGATGAAAGTTATGTAAATTTACCTCAAATGGAGCAAGCTTCAGGGTTTGGTGATACCAATGCTTTTATGATAGGAGCGCAGTCTGGTACTCAGGGTATGTTTCAAGGCTTAGGTAAGCTAATGGGGTTTCAAGACGAAGAAGATTTACTAATGGAAATATACAACAGTTCTGATTTGACAACTCCTCAAGGAAGAAAAGAAGCTATAGATAGAGTCAGACAAGTTAATCCTGAAGCTGCTGAAAAGTTACAACAACAAATATTAAATGGTGCTGAAGCTGAAGCTGCTATTCAGAATACAGAGATGAATGTAGAAACTAAAAAGCTTGAAAGAGCTACTCTTCTTTTCGGACCGGCAATAAAAAGAAAGTTTGAAACTGATGTAAGTGTCAATGGTAAACGAGCAGCAGTACAGGCTTTCTTAATAAATGAAGGTATTGAGTTTAAATCTAAAGATATAAATACACAATTAGATGCCATTAAGTTAATTAATAAAAAGTATGGCAAGGGTGGAAGTATTTATCTAACAGGTCTGAAAGACTATGTAAGTGCTAGAGAAGAAGCTTATGTAAGACAAGGCGTTCAAGAACAGGCAGGTTTATCTTATCAAGGTTCTGACGATAGTACTACTGCTTCTAACATTGACTTACCTGATTTAACTAATACTGGTACTACTTCTACAGCTACGCCTAAATATGCAGAAGCTAAAATAGATAGCAATGACAGTAACTTTACAAAAGCTTATAAAGAAAATAAAGCTACAAATGAAATAAAACAAAAGTTACAAGATGTTAAACAAAGTTTATTTAATATAGGTATAGAGTCTTTCATGCCTCAAGATAAACTAGCTAGAGAAAATGCTGAAGATGCTGTTTCTGAATGGATAGCAGGACCAGCTTTTGGTAGTGGAGAAATTACTGGTTTAGAGTCATCAGCTTTACAATGGTTTTTATCGCAATCTCCTGAAGAGCTAGACAAGTTTATATCAAACCCTGTAGCTTACTATAAGAAAAACAGAAGTAAAATAGAAAGCTCTACTACTTATGCTTCAGACTTAGATAACAATGAAGATTTATTTGCAAGTATACCTTATTAAAGAATAATGGCTTATCAAACAGTAGCAGAAAGAGAAGCACAATTTGAAGCTGAAATGGCTCTTAATTATCCTGAGCAACAAACAGGATTTAAAGGTGGTTTCATTAGTGGACATGATAGTGTAGGTTCTTGGTTTTCATCAGGTCTTTCTGGGTTAATGTTAAGTAAAGCTACTAGTGACAATAACCAAAGAAAATGGTACATACAAAGAAACGGTATACAATTCGGTAAGAATGAGCTAGATAAAGCTATATCACAGTACAAAGAAATATCTAAACATAGACAATTAACTAAGATTGAAGATGAAGATTTAAAAGAAATGGTTAGAAGAAATACTCTTTTAACTAGAGATTTAACGCATGTCTATAACACGCAAGGGGGTGATTTAGACGCTCCTATAGATAAGAAAGGACAAAGTTTTAACAAAAGATGGGGTGTTAATACTGAAGATGAAGCAGCATTAGGTGCTTTAATAGAACTATTTAAAGAAAACCCTTCTTATGTAGGTGGTGTATTTACAGCAGAGATTATTAAAGATTTACCTTTAACTCTACTTGCTTTGTTAGCTTCTCCTCTTACAGGAGGTGGCTCAGGAGCAGCTCAAACTACTTCTTTAGTAGCTCGTAGTCTTAACAAATTAAACAATATACAACCTGCTGCGCTTAGAGGACTAGCTAAAGTAGGCACGGGCGTAGCTAGTGGTTCGGCTGTAGGAGCAAGTTATGAAGCAGCTTATAGTAAGTTAAATCAAGGTACTGTTAAAAGTAAACAAGTTAAAGCAGGCGCAGCTTTTGGTGCTGGCTTTGGTATCTTAATGGGACTAGGTGTAATTGGTAGGACTAGTAAAGATTTAAAAGCTAAGCAAGCACAAGAGTTTCAATTAAAAAGAGGACTAGCTGGTGGGGATAGAATTGATTACAAGTCAATGGTTCAAGAAGCACAGAAAGAAACTCCTGTTAAACCTGCTACTAAAGAGTTTGCTTCTGAAGCGGTAGATGCGTTGTACCCTGCTGAAGAGATAAAGAAAGTTAAGAAAGCTGCTCATCAAATATATAAAGAACATAATGAAAGATTGTTTCCTGAGCTACAGAACGGAAAAGAATATCAAGTTGTTACTTTAAAGCAAGCTAAAGATTTAGGACTACCTAATGTTAAAGATGACTTAGCTGTACAGTCTATAGTACATAAAAATGTTAGTCATATAGTTTGGCAAGAAGGAAAAATAAGCAATGAGTTTAAATCTTTTTACAAGAACTATGAAAAAACATTAGGAGAATCTTTTAAAGATATAACTCCTAGACAGCATTTGTTTATGAGAGATGAAAATAGTTACAGAAGTTATTTAATGGCTGCTGAATTAGCTAAAGTTAAACAAAGATTAATGCCAGAGCCTGAAGCAAAGACTGCTGATGAGGCTATTAGTATAAAAGAAAATGAAGCTAATAGAATGGCACAGGAAGAATTAGATAAAGCCTACAATAATATTCAAGAAGAAAGCATGTCCGCTAGTGATAGGGATGTACAGAATGTTGTAGATGAACTTAAGATGAATAGAACAGCACCTGACGATATAGAAATAAATCAAACTCCAAGTGCTGTTACTAGAGGTATGGACTGGTTAGAAGCAAATCCTAAAAAGAAATTAGGAATAGCAACTGGAGCAGCAGCAGCAGGTTTTCTATATACAGGTAATGAAGAAGACTTATATGGTGATGTAAAAGGAGAGCCTTACCAAACTGCTTTAGCTGCTGGACTAGGCGTAGCTCTTGGACCTAAAGGATACAAGTTACTTCGAGGTAAAGGTTTAAATCCTGCCACTATGAGAATAAAAGCTCAGGTAGCTAAAGGTTTAGAAGTAGATTCAGCAACAGCTAAATTATGGGAGTTTGAAGCTCAATTAATAATAGACAAATTAGATACTTTTAAGAAAGAAGAAGTACAAACTATTATTAATAGCATTGAAGGTGTGAAGTCAGCAAGTATTAACATGACTCAAGCTATGCAAGATACGCAGAGAGACATAACAAAGTTACTTAATACGATAGGTGATGCAGCAGTTGAATCTGGACTTATTAAAGATAAGAATGGTATTTTAAAAATGGGTATGGAAGGTATGGATGAAAGCACAAGAGGAGCTTTCTTAAGTAATTACTTCCCTCATTTATTTCGCAACATGGGTAGGCTAACTGATGATGATTTAACTATCATACTAGGTAAACTTAATGATGGTAGTGCTACTAAAAGAAAGATAAACGCTACTCTTGCTGAGCTAAGAAAGATGATAGAAGAAAATCCCAAGCTTACAAAAGGATTAGAATTACTTAGTGAGAAAGAAGCTATCAATGTATATGTTCAAGGTATGTCTAGAGCGATTATAGGTAGAAATGCTTTAAACTCAATGGAGAAATTAGACTTAGGTTTTCCTGCTAATAGAGCTGATGTTTCTTTACCTGCTTTATTAAAAGCAACAGACTTTGAACTACTTAAAAAAGGTGGTAAGTTAAGCGACCAAGAAATGACGCATTATAGAACCTTTGAACATCCTGCTTTAAAAGGATATGTAGCTCATAACAATGTACACCATGTACTAGATGATTTCTTTGCTATAAGACATAGAGGAAACATAGGAGAAATGAGTGAAAAGGTGCTTTCTCTTAACAACGCACTTAAGCGTGTGTTTGTATTTGGTTCTTTGTTTCACGCTCAAGCTTTATTTATGTCTGGTGTTTATTCTATGGGAATAACTGGTGCTTTAAAAGGAACATTTAAAGTAGGCAGGGATACAATTACCAAGCAAAATGCAAGAGAAGGTTCAAGAAATATATCATGGACTGATATGCAACTAGGTCAAACTAAGTTTGTAGAATTAGCTAAAGAAGCTATTTTAGATGGATTACAAATTGTTAATATTAAAAAACAAGAGCTAACTAATCCCGGTAAAGCTCAATTAGATTCTGTTAAACATCACTTTGGTAAAGGTGGTGAAAAGATGGGTAAAGCTTTTGACATGATAGATACTGTCACATGGGAATATATGCACGATAGGTTTAAACTAGCTGTTTATTTAAAACAGAAAGAAAAGTACTTAGACCAAGGTGTAGATGCTAAACTTGCTGGACAAAAAGCTTCTGAATTTGCTAACGATGCTTTTGGTTCTTTAGATTGGAATAACTTTGCTACTAGATTGTATAAGTACGCAGCTGAAAATCCTGACAGATTAAGAAGCAAGGTAGCAAATAGAGCAGCACAATTAATACCTGTTAATAAAAGAAGGTGGTTAAATTTAGGCTTGTTTGCTCCTGACTGGACTGTATCTAACATTAGGATTGTATATAAAACAATGACTGGTTTACCAGCAGCAAGTAAAGCTAAGTTTAATCAAATACATAAAGGTCATTGGGAAAGTCCAGAAGCTAAAGCAGCAGTTAAAGCATGGAACGCTTATGCTCAATATAGTATTAAAGCAGGTATATATACTTCAGCTTTATGGTGGACATTAACCTCATTGTTTAGTGATGAAGAGCCTACAATAGAAGGTTGGTGGGATTTTTGGAGTGGTGAGAATAGTGGTAAATTAGACTTAGGTGGTGGTGAAAGCATGGTTATATCTAAACAGATTGCAGAGCCTATACATTGGGCGCAACATCCCATGCACACTTTTATGAACAAGACAAGTGTTGTACCTAAAACAGCATTAGAACTTATGTTTAATAAACAATGGTTCTCAGTTAAACAAGGTATGCCACTTGGTCCAAGACTAGTAGATGAAGATGGTACTAATCACTATGCTAAATGGATACTAGGTAAAACAATGCCAATTGTAGGTAAGTCTGTACTAGATGAAGACTTAGATTGGGAAGAAAGAATTGAAAGAGTATTTACGGGTTTCTTTGGATTCCCTCAATATGGCGACCCAGAAAAATAACAGGAGATAATTATGGCAAGAGGTAATCCTTTAGTAGATAAGGAAAAATTAAAAGAAGCAGAAGGTAGATTCGACCCTAACCTAAGAGATGAAGGTGCTGGATTCTTTAGTACATTGTTTACCGCAGGTAGTAACATAGGTTCAGACGCTGTTACAGAACTAGGATATATAGCTCAAGCAGTAGCTAGACCTATAGATACTGGAGAAGCTGTACTTAGGGTGCTAGCTGGTTACGCACAGAAGGCGTTACCTGATGATTGGGAGGCGTACTTACCTGAAGACTGGGCAACTAATAAAGTATATGCTAATGCTATTAATGATTACTATGCTGACAAGTATGGAAGTTTAGAGCAAGCTGCTGATTCTTTTGCTGAACAGCCTGTAAGTGTAGCTCTAGATGCTTTTGCAGTTAAAGCCTTACTAACTACAATATCTAAACAAGCAGCTAAGAGAAGTATAGCTACTACCAAGATGGCAGACACAGCTAAAGGTACAGTTATGGAAGGTGAGCTTGCTTCCAGAGCTGCTGCTGATTTAAAAGTAGCACAAGAGTTAGAACGAACTGTTAAGTATGAAGGACCTCTAGTATGGGATGAAGCTATAGGTGCGCATGTACCTAAGGCAAGTGTTACTAAACCAGCTAAGATAGATGCAGCAGAAGTTGCTCCTATAATAGATGATATTGAAGCTGCTGCTCCTAGTGTACAACCTGCGGTAGCTAATTTAAATACCGAAGGTATGATGAGAGCTACTAGAAATCAAGAAGCTTTCCCCGGTGAGCTAGCTCAAGCTAGATTAGCTGCTGACCCTGACTTACCTTATGGTGAAGGTACTACTATAAACACAGCAGTACCATCGAAGTCAGCAGAGCTTAGGAAAGTTGAGGCAGAGATAAATGAACTTGATGAAGTGCTAGTAACAGGTGCTTATGATTTATCAATAGTTGAAGAAGCAGCTATTGATGCTCAAGTTGAAAGATTAATGACACGAAGAGAACAGTTATTAGCAATGCCAGACACTATAGATGATTTTAATGTTGTAGATACTTTAGGTGTTGTTTCTAGAGAAGATATGATAGCTCTAGCCAATGCAACTAAAGAAACTAAAGATGCTGCTAGGAAAATAAATGAAGATTGGATGGATACTGTTGATAATCCTAATATAAATAGTGAGATTGTTTATGCTGAAACAGTTATACCTGCTAAGATTAAAAGCCATGAAGCAGAGATTGCACACTTGGAAGCAGCTATGGCAAATACAGGAAGAACTGGAACAGATAGTGCTTATCCTATAGCAATAGCTGATGAGCAGGCAAAAATAGCAGCTCTTAGTAAAGATGCAACAGAAACCTTAGCTATTGAAAAAGCAAAAGCTGATGTTGAAGTTCCAGTAGCTGCTTCAGGTATAGACTTAACAGGCACAAGAGGAACTGATGGTTCTTTATTATCTACAATTCCTGATAATCTCATGGAAGGGAAATTAAGTACTGTAGCTAGAGGTTCTGATGATTCTTTAGCAGCAGCTGAGATTGCTAAACTATCTAGAGATGAAGCAGCTATGGCAACTAGACGAGCTGATGATGATATTATGGCTGCTGCTACTCAAGCTGACTTGTTTGAGAACGGTAGTGCTGCTGCTTATGAGGCTATGATAGCTAGTCAATTAGCTAACAGAGCTGCCCAGACTAGTGCTGTAGCTACTACTGTACCTAAAGGTATGATGGCTGTATCTCCTGAAACTAAGCTAGCTAAACTAGGTAGCGTAGAAAGAAAGATAACAGACAAAACACCTGTTAAAAAGCAAGAGTTTGCTCCTGTATCAACACCTAAGACTCAGACAGAGACTGTAATTAAACCTGCTAATGTCTTACCTGCTATACAAAGAGTTGGAAGTGCTGCTAATCAATTTACAGGGGATAGAGATATAGATGGCTCTCTTATACCTATAGCTCCAGACAAAGGTATTGATATTGACAAACCTAAGTCAGCTTACATAGATATGCCTCCTTATGAGAAGTCTATAGATGATAGGGATATTAGCGGTGGTAAGGCAAGTACAAAGCCGGGATGGTTTCAAGGTGTTTCTCCAGACGATGATGATGATGGTAATTACTGGAGCGCAGACTTTGAAGATGAGCATTGGAATACACCAGCAGGTGTACAGGAAGCTATCGGTATATGGGGCAGACCAATAGGTAATCGTATTGGACAGAGATTTAACTAGGAGATATAATGAATCAATATTTAAATGCTTTACTAGGAGTTAAGCAAAATGTCAGACCTTCTACTGCTATCAATATAGCTAAAGGAGTTGGCATGTTAGCCAGACGAAGTCCTCATATAATGGCTGCTAGTCTTGCTGCTTATGGAGGAAAGAAAGCTTATGATTATTTTACTGAAGATGAAGAAGAAATTATAGAACCTACTCCGGGAAGAGAAGATTACTTAGCTACTCTTAATAATAAGTTTAGTGATGAAGAATTAGATAGATTTCAAGCACAGTCTAAACAATATGACAGAGGTAACTCATACTAAACGGTGACATTGGTGGGCGAGGTGGATGTCTTTCTTCTTCCTTGTCCTTCATAGTTTGCACACTCCATCTTCACAATCATCTGGACCTGTAGTTATTATGTATTCATCTGACCTACCTGCTGTAGTAGTGGTAGGTAATCTCCCTAAGTTAGCACATGTAAATTGATGAAGCAGGTTGTCATCATCTCGTAGTTCACATCTTTTAGCATATATATTGTAGGCATCTTCAAACTTTAAACTTAATACTTTCGCTCTCTTTGCGTAATCTTCTGATAATCTTCTTATAATCTCTTGCCTACCTGCTTGTGTCATAACTCATCTCCATTTAATTCGATAACTACATAGCTATCTTCCATATCATCATCACCAAAACTCGTGGTGAATCCTCTAACATAGTCATAACTATCATCGGCTATCACTTCATGCTCTACCAGCGCGTCCATTAGGAACTTGTGTACAGGAAATGTATAGTTATCTATGTCTTTCTTTCTCTTTCCTTTAAAGAATAGAATGTACTTAGGTGTGAGGTTCTTAAACTTAGGTAGAACCTTTACCCACTCTTCTACTTCTTTGTGATAATCTTGCTTTACCTTGTTCAGACTAAGGTAGTGCATGTTTCTATAGATGTTCATACTAAAGAGATTAGTACGCTTCTTTTCTCCCCTGCCTTTACTATAGGTTGGCAGCTTTATGATGGCTTTATATACCATACCTTTCCCTCGCTATTAGTTACAGTTAAAGTACGCTGTAACCCCCTCTCATGCTCCTGTAAAAGGGGTTCTCATGAAAAGAACCCCAGACTTATCTCACTAACCTACCCAACCAAGCACTAAGGCTACGATTACTATACCTAAAAATACTGTAAGTGATTTGTTAGCCAGTACTTGCTCTATCATTTCTTTCATATCTACTCCTTGTCAAAGTAATTATAAACTTCAGCTACCTTCGGGTAATTAACTACATCGACTAAGAACCTAGGTCCAGTTGAGTAAGCGAACACCTTCATGTCTGGAAAACAATGTTGTTTAAACACACAGTAGCTGCACTCCATAGCAAGCTTTGTGTTGCCTGACTTACCATCAGGTACTAACTCATAGCATTGCTCTGGTCTTTCCTCTCTCTCCACTACTTCTTTGAGATGTTCTATCTGTATTTCAATAGGCTCATCATGCTCAAAGTTTTCAAAGTGGGTACACAAGTGACCGTTGGTTTTATCTATTACTAACCAACCTCCATCTTGTACACCGAGAGAAGCAGCATAACCACGCAGTTGGTCTATGTAACCAAACGGGTCATCCCATCGTAAGCCTCCTTCTTTGAATTTCTTAAAGCCGAAGGGTGCTGCTGTTTTAACATCAATTAGTTTACCATCAATAACACAGTCCATGCTACCTTTTATTCCAGAAACTTCTGCTTCTGCTTGTTGGTGTGTGACTTCATGTCCAGCTAGTTTAACAAGAGCCAGTACTAACTCTTCTGTAGCATGTCCGTATAGAAACTTCATAAGGGTACTAGGCTTCATTTGTTCTTGAGGCATACCTTTGTGTACATACCACAGGAATCTCTCCTTCCTGCCTATGTTAGACATCCGTAAGGTACGCTTGTCTTCTCTTACTTTGAGTACATTATCTCTAAGCAGCGACTTCATAGATTCTCCGAAGTCTTCTATTACTTTATCTACATCTACATTACTATCTGCTTTACTAGAAGACAGTACTCCATACACATCTTCTACTAGTGTGTTTATATTCTTCATTGGTTCTCCTCCAAGAGTGGCATATCCATTTGTAGCTCTATTAGTTTATCTATATACCAACGAGCCTTCCTCAAATCTTGTATCCCTGACTTATCTTTATACCTACATGTATATTTAATAATGTTGCCTTCTATAAAACTAAGCTTCTGGTCTTCGATGAAATCAGTAACTTGTATTTTACCCTTGTTGTAGTATTTAGGATTAATATTATTCATCGTTATCCTCCCTTATAAATATTTCCCAGTATATCTCACCTATTATTTTCCTGTATTCTGCTTGGTCATTATACTTAGCTACATCTATTGTACTAACTATTTCAGCAAACTTTTCAACAAGTCTTCTTTCAATAATATTCTCATCCATTAGTGTGTTTCCCTCCATGTTGTTCCAATCTTGTAATCACCATCCAAAGGACAGTTTAGTTTAAAGTCTTTACCTGCTCTGCGTACACAATTAACTGCCAAGTCACCGAAGAAAGCTGCTTGTTTCTCTGCTACTTCCACTTGTATCTCGTCATGTATCTGCCCTACTATCTTGTAATCTATCTTGTATACCTGACTAAAATGGTCAAGTAATACAACAGCGCGCTTCATAACGATAGCACCTGCTGATTGGAGGAGGGTATTCAATGCTGCGTGTAAGCTTCGCACATGTAATACCCGACCATCCAAACCTATAAGCGACCCACTATTAGCAGACGCAGTAATTCTAGTTCGTAGTTTCTTAAGAGCTGGTGTATTTTTAAGGAAGTCCGCCTTAAGTCGTTTACCATCCTTAGCTGTTCCTCCGACAACGCTCCCGATTTTGCTATCACCTGCTCCGTATAAGAACGCATAGATGAATGTCTTTGCTTTATCTCTAGTGTCAAGATTTGCAGCTCTTTGATTTGCTGTGTGTATGTCTCCATTAATCACCTCGTTGGTGTAGTCTTCATCGTTCATGTAGTGCGCAAGCATCCTGAGTTCTAAGCCTGACGCATCCATACCTACTAGCTTGTAGCCTTCTGATACTGTAAACAATTCTCTACAGTCTTCACCATAAGGTGAGTAACTAGCAGGTACTTGTGCTAGGTTAGGACTTGAGTGTGTCATCCTACCTGTCACAGCACCACAGGTATTTACCTTACCGTGTATTCTACCTGTGTCATCTACTGCATCTATCCATGCGCTGACTAATCCTAGTCGCTTCTGTAACATTAGGTACTTAGCTATAAGTTTACCTTCAGGTATCTCTATGTTTTCTAGTACAGTCTCTGATACTATAACTGTACCTAGTTCTGTAAACTCTTTAGGTGTCCAGCCAAAGTGCTGTAGGTATCTAGCTATCTGTTGTCTGCTGCCTAAGTTAAACTCTGGGTATATATCATGTCCCCATTCAGTATGTGTATCGTCTTTCCAATGTGCGCCTTTAGCTAGTTGATTCATGTATCTCTTAGAAGGAGTACCATCTTTATTCATACACTTATCACCGGGATGATTAAGCTCTACCCATACAGGTAGTGGTTTAAATACCTTGCGTACTTCATCTTCTGCTATGAACATCTCTTCTTTAATAGAAGCTAGAAGATGAGTAGCTTTTCGTAAGTCAAACTTCCAACCATTCTGTGTTTGCTTATGAGTTATCTGTGCTACTTTATGTTCCATCTCTAGTGCTGGCTTAGACATCTGCTTGCTTGTGAGTAGCCTGTGTAATTTAACAAGGACATTAACATCCTGCTTACAGTACTCACCCATCTCATCTGTATAGGTAGACCAGTCATTGTAATCACCTTTAGGAAAGTTTAATCTAGTACCCCACGCAGCTAAGGAATGACCTCCTTCCCTACTTGGGTTGTCCAGACGACTCATCACCAAGGTATCTTCTACATCACCCCACCATTCAAAGCCTAGGAGTTTATCTAGAACAGGTAAGTCATAGCCTATAATGTTATGACCTACTAATACCTCAGCATTAATCTCTACTAACCAAGCAGGGAAATACTTAACTCTATCAGGTGTCCAGAACTCAGACACATCTTGTCCAATTACCTTAGCAGCAATACAATGTATAAGCGTAGGGTCTAAGCCATTAGCTTCTATGTCAAATGCTACTTTCATTTCTTTTTCTTGGCAGCTCTTTCTGCTTTTCTTTTTGCTTGTCTAGTGGATAGGTGTAGCTTACGCTTGGCTCCTCTCCTTCTCTGTGTAATTGCCTGTGATTTTCTCATGACAGTAACTCCTCTAAATCTACAACTACTTCAGTTATCCTACCTGTTTCGTTGTCATAATGTAGGTGTCCAGTTTCTCCTGTTTCACCTGTGTATCTGTTTTTAAGTACACGCAGCTTAGTTACATTACGCATCCAGTCATCCTCGTGTTGTTGGTTACGCTCTAGTGCTATGACTATATTAGATAGTTGTGCGATACCTTGGCTACCACGCAAGTGTGTAAGGGATATCTCACCACCTTCTTCATGGGTAACACCTTGCTGTCTACTTAGATGAGAGATAACAAACAAACCTATGTTGGTTTCTACTACTACCTCACGGAGCTGTGTCATTAGCTGGTCTATACTTCTACGCTCATCTATCTTGGTGTCGCCTGACATGACTAGGTTTAGATGGTCCAGGATTATCCACTTGATGTTCTGTGCTTTAGCCATAAGCCTGATACGACTGACTATCTTTTCTACTGACAGCTCCTTGCCTTCATACAATGACAAAGCTTCTTCACCATCTTCTCGTTTGAATAGCTTATCAAATGCTGCGGTAGCTTCATGCTCTGGAAAGTTCTGTCTGACTTCATCTAGGTGATAGGGTGTAGACAATTCAATACCTACTAAGCCATCGATAGTACGCTCGGTAGTTTCTTCTAGATGTATGATACCTACCTTGTCTTGTGTAGTAGTAAGTAGGTGATGTTCTAACTCTCTGATAACAGATGACTTACCCATACCTGTACCTGATGTGATTGTAACTAACTCACCTAGTCTAAAGCCTTTGGTCTTTTGATTAAGACATACCCAAGGATAAGGTACTGACTGTACACTTGGTCTACTTATCCAGCTATCTTTTATTTCTGTTGCACCAACTATATCACTAGGCATATAAGTCTTGGCTCGCCACCAACAGTTCTCTAAGTCTCTGACTAATCCTGCTTGTAGCATGTCGCTGACATCTTTGTAACCATCTGGGTAAGACATTATCTTTATCTTATCTGGACTGAATATCTCTAGTGCTTTATCAATAGCTTCTTTACCTGCTTCATCTGCATCGAAAGCAAGTACTATCTTCTCAAAGGAATCAACAAACTCGAATGAATCTTTGAGTGACTTGACTACACTTTGCGCACCATTGCGTAGACTAACTGTTGCCCACTTGCCATTGAACACTTCGGCTAGTGACATACAATCTATCTCGCCTTCTGTAATAGTTAGGTACTTACCTCCTGCATCCCATAAGCATTCACCAAACAAACCTACATCTTTAAAGCTGCCTGTTATATGAAAGCCTTTAGTAGCTACATCTCTTGTCTTCCAAGCTGCAATCCTACATGACTTATCTGTGAATGGGTAGTGGTGTTTGATTACCTGACCGTTAGTTCCATACTCTACCTTGACTTTGTACTTGGTAGCTATTTCTTTGGATATCTTCCTGTCGGTTATGGCTGCGTGTACACCTTCGCTTACTGCTTCTGCGTTCTTCTTGAACCTTGGTTTGTAGCTGGGTGTGCTTTGGTTGTTGTCTGGAAATACATGGTGTGAACAGGCGTAGCAGTGTGCTGCTCCATCTTGGTATACTACTAGGTTATCACCTTTAGTATCATTACCTGCTTCTCTGCATTTTGGACAAGCTTCTCTATGGTCTTCCATTATCCTCCTCCGATAATTATAAGTGGTTACTTAGGGTAACCAATCCCACATACTTTGAGGAGGAGGGAGGCTGGGCATGTGAGCCAGCTACCTCTTCTCCTTTAGTTATACTGGACTTGTATCAAAGAACTGGTCATCAGCTTCTTTCTGTCCTTCGTATCCTTGACCCATTTCTAATAGCAACACACGCTTAGCATATGGAACCATGCCTGCTGTTGGATGCTCTTTAGTTGTGAACTCTACTCTAACTGTAGAGCCACTAGGTATTTCATCATGCCAACGCTCGTTCTTCCCTGTAAAAACAGGTATGTCATAACGACTAGTGAACTTTCTGATTGGCTCTCCCTCGTACTCCTTTACTTTGACTCCAGCTTTATCAAGCATGTCTGCGTTGAATGTATCCAGAGTTATCTGTAAAGAATACTTATCAGTTGACTGCCCCTGATAGGTGTCGAACTGAGTAAGTGATGTGTTAAAAATAGTGGTTCCTTGTACTAACATATTATCTCCTATGTCTTATTGGTAATTAAACTGCCATTCTAGATTGGCTACACAATCAGCGTAACCAATCAGGTATATCTCTTTGTTAGCAGCTTCTGCTTTATTATGTAAGGTAAACTTTCTTATGGGTCTATCGTGTTTACAGTCAAGCCAGCCTTGCTTATAATACTTAGGCTTGTCACTTAAATACTCAGACTCATCCTCCATGTTTACCATACCATAATCTGTCATCAGTTTATTGTATGCTTACTATCAAACACTCCATCTACAAAGTTCATACCACCTTTTATTTCACTAAAGGGTAGCTGTTCTAAAGCTATAGACAGTAATCGTTCTGTTGAAAAACCTTCTACTTTATCGTAAGCATCCTCAACTGTCTTACTAGGTACACTTAATATAATATCCATGTTGACTATTACATCGTGCATCTTTTTTCTTTCCATTTAACACTCCTATTTTAACATAGTATTTAACTATTAAACTACCACTTACCAAACAAAAGTTTAAATAACTTAGGAGGCATGTCACCATAAGTTTCTTGAAAGGCAGTTTTAACTGGTACTCTTGGTAAAGTATTACCTGTCTTTTGACTTGGCTTAGATAGTTTCTTGTAGTCTCTAGTTTTCTTCAGACGTAGCCATAAAGTTTTAGAGGATAAGTTAGTTAGTTCTGCTAGTTCTTGTAATGTTACTATTCTACCATCATCAAGAGTGTAGTATTTTCTTTTATAACCATCATTGTGTTTCTTTGGCATCTTCCTCCTCATCTCTAGGTTTAGGAATCATGTGAGGATTTTCTTTTTGATAGCGTTCCCAGTATTTTAGTGAAGGCTCAAGTCCTTCTTCTTCTAGCCATAATACATATGCTCCCATGTAACTCATACTAATCTCCTATGGTTGGTATATAACTTGTTCTGATTCTTCAAAAGCATCTACTAATCTGAAGCCTCTTTCATCTTCATCTTTCTGATTGCTATATCTAGCATGACATATCTCACATTGTACAATCTCTTCTACTTCTTCAGCTTCATAGATTTCATCTGTGATTTCAGCACAAGCTCGCTCTTCTTTCTGGTAGTCGCCTCGCCATAGCCTAGTCTTAGCTATTTCTTCAGCGACTTCTTCAGACCCAGCCTCTATTTCATCTTCAAAGTCGTAGGTTTTATCTACTTTTATTCTGACTGTGTATGTATTCATGCTGCTAACCTTATGTTTTCTAGCATTGGTAATACTTTCCTTACCTTCTGCTCTCTAGTAATGACAGTAGCTGCTTGATTAGCTTTGTTTCTAAACTCAGCGTGACTACTCCAGTCAGTCAATGTATTGTACAACGCCCACAAGTTAGCACCCATGTCATCTTGGTACTTAGCATAGATGTTATGTAGGTATTCACCTAGCACCTTGCTCTCGCCAGCTAAGTTAATGAACACATTATTAACCTGCAACTCATTGACTGGTATATTAGGATACTGCTTCCAGTACTCTGCGTTCTCTGTGTAAGTACCTAAGCTCATCCTAAGTTTGTTGACTGCAACCTCTGGCTCTAGACTCTTGGTATGCTTACCATAGAAACTAGAAAAGAAATTACCTATCACTTGTCCATTTAAACAAGCAAGTCTAAGCGCACCTACTAGTGACATGAACTTCCAACTGCCATCGTAACTATTAAGAACAGAAATCTTCAGGTCCATTGGGTCATCCTTTCTAACTTCTATTCTATGAGCAGGAAAAGTATAGGTAACTACGGTTCGCGCACCTGCGTGTGACTGTTGTATATCTCTTGTCATCCCAGTCGTATCTAATCCACTAAGGTATATCGCACGCTCGTAGTCAGGGATTATGTCTGCGTTCTGTATGACATTGTATCCTTTACCTACAATAGAAAGTATATTACCTTCATCATCTACTACAGCTTTGTGTGTATGTATCTGCTGCTCGTACTCTTCTCTAAAAGGTACACCATTTGGGTATCGGTCCATATAAGTTTCTTCTACAGTCTTAACATACAATGGTTCTGTATGTACTTTGATAAAGTCTTCTGCTGTTAATGCTCTGCCTTGTACATCTGTCAATGTATTAGCTGCATCATATCTATAATCTGCTACTTGTAATTGAGTAGCATAATCATCTGCTATTACTTCTAACATATCTATCTCCTATATTATTATTGTTTACTGCCACCTACTCTGTTCTCTTCAATGGCATCCTCTACTACTGGGCAGTCGAATGGATTATTTTCCAAGCGACAATGCCTAGTTACTTCACCATGTGGTTCGTGTATTAGTATCTTATGTTTACACTCACTACAATCGTATCCTGTTTCCCATACATAATCGTACAGTTCTAGCAGTTTATCTTTGACTTCATTAATTGTCATAAGTTCTATCTCCTAACATTTTAAGCATCTGGTTTATAGTATCCAGACTAGTCGCAATAGCTAGTAACTTTACATCATGCTTGTTAGTAACTGCTACTAGTTCTTGTATAGTTACACGCAATCCATCAACATCATCCATCAAGGCATTAACTTCTTCTTGTCTATTGTCTATTCTTTCTTCAAGCCTGTCTGTAAAATACCTGATGTCTTTATCTACATCTATATATGCCATACTAATCTCCTCTATTAAATTAAGTGAGCAGTTTATTATCCTCAATGTGCAGATATAAGTCATACTCAGGACTACTAACATAGATTGTACAAACTCATGGTTAGTTTCTTTCTCTAGTTTTTCAGGACTTCCACCATTGGCACTAGACACCGGTAAGATGTGTCGGATAAGCTATACATATTAGTACTCTTAACTCTGGCACAAATAAGGTGAGCAGTTTAGCTTCATACTCAGGAAGCGAAGTGGCGCCTCGTAGTCTTGTTCCATTTCCCAAGGCAGTTACATGTACATTGCCTATACATACATGTGCCACAAATAAGGTATGTAACCTATAACAAAACCCCAGACAAATCCATTGAATCTTTCTTTGTACTTAGGGTTAGTGTAATGTTCTATTTCATTGATAAAGACTTTATCTTTATCTCTCATGTTATATTTCATAGCTACTCCTTATCTCTGATAGTCCATAAGACTTCTATCTTTTGAGACTCGACATCTCTAATTTCTATAAGATGGAAGCCTTGGTCTAAGTATTGTTTAGCTACATGTAGAGCATCATCTCTGTTCCAAGACTTAGCATCATTGAATTTAACTTTGACACCATGCACTGTTACTGTAAACATAGTCATAATTTTAGCTCCTTTAAGTCATTGTCTATCTGCTGCTCCCAGTTAACAGGAACAATAGCACCATGTAATTTATACAGGTCTTCATCTATTAACTCTGTATATAAGAACACATTGTCTTCATCATATACATTACAAACTAATTCACCCCATTCAGTACGTCGTACTTCGTTAGGTGGTATTGATAATACTGACATAATAATCTCCTTAATAAAATCCCAGACGAATCGAACCCTTCTATTTACTTCTTCATCAAAGTAAAAGACAGAGTGTGATAGTCATAAGACACGAATAAAAATATAGGGAATCCGAAGACTCCCTATACTTAGTAAGACTTATCTTTTCTTAGGCGTCCAATTACTGTCAATTTCTTGACCTCTTGCGTTCATCTTAGAACCCTTGATTGGTAAGACATAATCTTTTTTGAACAACTTAAGATGTGATTCATAAGCAGCATCTCTAAGTTCTTCTAAGTCTTCTGCCTGTGAGCCTAAGTCATGTAAGTAACCTTGCAACTGTTGTATCTTATTAGCTGTAGATTCATCACCTTTAGAATCATCTTTAAGGACACTCCATTCAGCATAGTATTGACGATACTTACCATTAACATATCGCAAATCATTAGTAAAGCTATAGCACATTCCTTTTAAAACTCTGCCTTGAGTTGAGTAAGCTATATCATTACTATTATCAAGACTAAGAGCTGTAATAGATTTAACTACAACATTAGTGACACTTGGTTTATTTTTATCTTGTTTCATATTTTCTCCAGTTATGTACTCGAAGTTAAGTACATGGTGAAGGACTATCTATTTATAGCTTATGTCAACCCTAGATAGACCAAGTGAGGAACCTATGTTAAGCTTGCGCCAACATAGGTAATGAGCGTTGGTCTACCTAACGGGTTTACATAAGCTATAAATTGATTTATAGTCCTCCATGAACTTAACTTTGAGGGAATAACTGGTGCTAGAAAATATTAAACAAGATACAAATAAACCTTATGTGGATACAATGTTGTAGTTAAATCTCATTACACGCCTCTTCGTCTTAGAGAATAGTAAATGATATAGCTTACTCAACTCAAGGCTACTCCGATTATTTCAAACAGTTTTAAAAGGCTAATGTGCTAAGCTTTACTAATGATATTAAGATATAGTTAAAGGTAAGTAGTGGCAATACTATAGCTGAATTGAAGTGTTCTTAAAGAGGATAACTAAAGGTAGATGAACCTACAAGCTAACAAGATACAACAAGTTACTTTGGTTACTCATGACTTAGGGTTACAGCATAAGACCTAGAAGAACTAGATATGCAGCTTATGAAACACATCAGTTGTTCATTATGTCTTAACCAATCAAAGGGTTCTATGATGTACTCAAGAGGTACAAGAAATGATATTAATTGGACAAGGAAAGATTAGTCTTACTTTGTATAGAGAGTCTACGGATTTCCTATATTGACATGAAGTGTCTTAAATAAATTAATAGATTCATCACCTTATAGTGACTATCACACTCTCTTTTACATCAACTTCAGAGGATAACAGTTAAACTCTGGTCAACATTGGTCTACTACAATAGTCTGAACATACCCTAGGGTAGGGACCCATGTTAGCGTCAGTCTAATATAAACACAATCACTAGCAGATGAGAGTCGATTTCGGCATCATAAGTAATACTTATTAATACTATAGAAAATAGAAGTAATTATTAGTTTACAAAGCAGTAAAAGTATGCTAAACTCTTACAAGTTTGTTACTTAAGTTACATACGCGAGCCTAGTACAATCTAAAACAAGCAGCAGGTAGTTATTCAGATTCTTTTACTTAAATACTAACATGCGTGTAACCTAAGTATGCTATACTTCAGTTTTTCCTTAATGTATTAGGTTATGACTGAACACGACAAAAGAAGAAACAATAAAGGTAATCCTGCTTTGTATAAAGGTATGGCTCCTTTAAATCCCCAAGGCAGACCTAAGGGTAGTATGAACAAATATACTATCTTGTCCAGAGAGCTGCTTACCGAGCGTGGACCTGAGATAGTCCAAGTAATCATAGATAGAGCTTTAAAAGGTGATGTACATTGTCTTAAGATGTGTATGGATAGAATTGTACCTACTACTAAAGCTGTAGAGATAAATCATAGAAAGCATGATGGTGGTGTTGTAATTAATGTAGGCACTACAGAACAAATCGAGGAGCAAGCCAAGAAAATCAAACCAAAGCAGGTAAGAAGTAAATCTGAGGATACTGTAATAGCCGAGGTAATAGATGAGCTTCCAAAGTGATTTAGCTTATGGTGAACAAGGTGAGCTGTTTGTATTAAAAAAGTTACACTATAAATATCCTAAAGCTTATAAAGTAGAAGGTTATTGTAAGGAATGGGATTTATTTGTACCAGAGAAAAATATTGGAGTAGAAGTTAAAAGTGATAGAGCTACCCATAAGACTGGTAATGTAGTTATAGAGAATAAATATGGAGGCGCGCCTTCAGGTATTGAAACAACTAAAGCTACTTGGTGGGCATATATTACTAAAGATAATTTATACTGGATAACTCCAGATAAAATTAAAGAATGTATTAAAGATAATAACCTTCAAAGTTTAGATTGCGCTCCTTTAAATGGAGACACTAAACGTAAAAATCTTTATCTAATAAAAGAAACTTTATTTAAAGAATACACAACAAGCTCAGAGAAAATAAATGGCAGAAATTAATGTAGAGTTGCACCCTGCGCAACTAGAGATATTTAATTCTAAGAAAAGATTTAAGATAGTAGCTGCTGGTAGAAGGTTTGGTAAGTCTAGATTAGCTGCTTGGATTCTTTTAATCAAAGCTTTACAGTCAGAAAGTAAAGATGTGTTCTATGTGGGTCCTACTTTTCAACAAGCTAAGGATATTATGTGGGGGATGCTAAAAGAATTAGGTGCTGATGTCATCAAAGATGCCTATGAGAATACAGCTAGGCTAACATTAATCAACGATAGAAAGATATACCTTAAGGGAAGTGACCGACCAGATACGCTGAGGGGCGTAGGCTTGGCATATGTAGTGTTAGATGAGTACGCGAGTATGAAACCTATTGTATGGGAGCAGATTTTAAGACCAACTCTAGCGGATGTGCGCGGTGAAGCACTCTTTATTGGTACACCTGCTGGTAAAAACCATTTCTATGACCTATATACAGAAGCGCAAAAGGAAGAAGACTGGGAAGCTTTCTCTTATAACTCTACAGATAACCCTTATATAGCAGCAGATGAGATTGAAGCAGCAAAACGCTCAATGTCTTCTATGGCATTTAGGCAAGAATTTGAAGCAAGCTTTGAAACTTTTTCTGGTGGTATCTTTAAAGAGGAATGGTTTCATACAGGTAAAGAACCTGAAGAAGGAAACTATGTAATAGCTGTAGACCCTGCTGGATTTGAAGCTGTAGAAAAAGAAAGAGGGTTAAAAGGCTCTAAATTAGACGAAACATCTATAGCGATTGTAAAAGTAGATAGAGATAAATGGTGGGTTAAAGATATTCTACATGGAAGATGGGGTATTAAAGAAACTGCTAAGAAAATACTTAAAGCTGCGGATGTAAATGAAGCTACTACTGTAGGTATAGAAACAGGTTCTTTAAAGAATGCTATTATGCCTTACCTAGAAGATGAAATGCGTACAGAGAATAGGTTTGTACATATAGATGAGCTACGACATGGTGGTAAAAAGAAAACTGAGCGCATTACATGGTCCTTACAAGGTAGACTAGAACACGGTCAGATAAGTTTTAATGAAGATAGAGACTGGAAAGTCTTTGTATCACAGATGTTAGACTTTCCTAATCACCTAAGTCATGACGATTTGCTGGATAGTCTAGCCTATATAGACCAAGTGTCTATAGCAGACTTCGCATACTCTATAGATATGGACGATGACTGGGAACCATACGATGAAATAGCAGGATACTAGATAATTTGATAGAAACCTCTACATGACTACCTAAAATGTGCTATACTCCACAGAATTACCTGCGTTAATGGAGATATTTCTATAAATGTTTGAAAATAAAGAAACAAAGTACCAAGCTTTAGCTGGATGGCTTAATCATAGGCTAGAAAGCTGGCGTACCCATAGAGATACTAATTATGTACAGAAGTGGGATGAGTATTACCGCTTATGGCGTGGTATCTGGCTACAAGAAGACAGAACACGCACCTCTGAAAAGTCTAGAATCATAGCTCCTGCGATGCAGCAAGCTATTGAGTCTGCTGTTGCGGAGCTAGAGGAAGCAACTTTTGGCAGAGGGAAGTGGTTCGACATACAAGATGACATGCTTGATGAAAATCCACAAGATGCGGAGTATGTAAGGAATTTATTACAAGAAGATTTAGAAAAGACTGGCTGTAAAGATGCTATATGTGAGGTATTTCTCAATAGTGCTATCTACGGTACTGGTATTGGAAAGATAATTGTAGAACAGTCTATTGAAAGAACACCTGCTGAAGTACCTGTAGAAGGTACGACCACTACTACTCGTCAGTTAGTAGAGTATCCCTCAATAGATGTCAGGGTAGAACCTATATCTCCTAAAGAGTTTCTCATGGACCCATCAGCTAACACTATTAATGAAGCATTAGGTGTAGCACATGAGGTAATCAAACCTCGTTATCATGTAGTTGAAGGTATTCTATCAGGCATATACAGAGATGTACCTCTTGATGGTAGTTACGATACAGTATCATTTGGTTATGACCCTGAGATGAAGCAAGCTGATGAGTCTGACTCAGTAAAGATTACAGAATACTGGGGTAAAGTACCTAAGAGGTTTCTTAAGCCTAGTAAAGATAAAGATGACTTTGAGTATTCAAAGAAAGACGAGCTAGTAGAAGCAGTTGTTACTATATGTAATGATGAGCATATACTTAGAGTAGAGCAAAACTTATTTATCATGGAGGATAGACCTTTTATATCCTATCAACATGACTTAGTACCAAACAAATTCTGGGGTAGAGGTGTTTCAGAGAAAGCATATAACGCACAAAAAGCATTAGATGCTGAGATGAGAGCTAGAATTGATTCACTAGCACTAACAACTACACCTATGATGGCTGCGGATGCCACACGCCTACCTAGAGGTGTTAAGTTTGAAGTCAGACCGGGTAAAACAGTACTGACTAATGGTAATCCTAGAGATGCTATTATGCCATTAGATATGGGAACAACAGACCCAAGTACATTTGACCAAGTATCTAGTTTACAGGCTATGATTCAAATGGGTACAGGCACATCTGATGGTGTAGCAGGTGATAGAGCTACAGCTAGCGGTATGTCTATGCAACAAAGTGCTGCTATTAAAAGACAAAAGCGCACTTTAATGAATTTCCAAAACACATTCCTTGTACCTTTAATCCAGAAATCAATGTGGAGAAAGATACAATTTGATGTAGATAGATACCCAGTTAACGATTACAAGTTTATACCTTATTCAACTATGGGTATAATGGCTAAAGAATTAGAGATGACTCAGATGGTACAGATGTTACAATCTATACCTAAAGATTCTCCTGCTTTTGATGTAATCTTATTAGCTATGATGCAAAACTCTAGTATTCATAACCGTGACCAGATTGTACAAGCACTACAACAAGGTAGTCAACCTGATGGTGGACAGCAAGAGTTAGAAAATATAGGTAACGAGTTACAGATACAACAATTACAAGCTAATATTCAAAAGACACTAGCTGAAGCTGAAGAAGAAAAAGGTAAAGCTATATTACATCAAGCACAAGCAGCAGTAGTTGTGCCTAATGAGATACAAGTAGAAGAACAAATTATTAAGTTGCAAAAGAACGCACTAGATTTAGATAAACTAAAAGCAGATATTGCTAATCAAGATTCAGAAACTGCTAGAAATATACCTGAGATGGAACATCTTAAATCAGAAACTATATTAAATCTAGCTAAGGCTAGAGAAGCAGGTTCTAAAGCAGCAGTTAATACAAGAGTACAATGAAACCTGACGAACAGTTTTTAAAAGATAGGTTAGCTTTATTTGAAACCGAAGGGTGGAAAGATTTAATGGCTGACATGAAAATTACTGAAAAGAATGTAGTTGATATACGCACTCTTGAAAGTGAAAAAGACCTTTGGCATGCTAAGGGTCAGTTGCAAGTTCTAAGACAATTGCAAAGTCTAGAAGATGCAACAAAACTAGCGGTAGAGCAATCCTCTTCATAAGGATTCTACCTTAATATAACTTCATAACCCAAATGGGCGGAGACCAAAATGAGTATAGTAGTAGAAGAAGCACCTTTAACAGATTTACAGGTAACAGAAAATCAAGAAGTAGGAGAAGTACAAGCGGATTTAATCCAAGAAGATATACAGCTTGAAGAACAACTAGAATCTACAATTCCTGAGAAGTATGCTGGAAAATCACTTGAAGAAGTTATTGAGATGCACCAAAATGCTGAAAGAATATTAGGCAAACAAGGTATGGAAGTTGGACATCAACGGAAATTAATTGATAGTTTAATGTCAACTCAACAACAAGTTACAGAAACTGCTACACCTACAGAAGAACCAGTACCCTTCGAGGACCAGTTCTATGCTGACCCTGCAAACGCAGTTAACTTAGCTATAGAAAAACATCCCGATGTAGTTAAGGCTAAAGAAACTAGAGCCATGCAAAATCAAGCGTTGAATCAAGCACAATTAGAATCTACGCACCCTGATTTTATGGAGATAGTGGAAAACCAAGACTTTCGTAACTGGGTTGGAGCAAGCAAGATACGACAAGAGTTATTCCGTACTGCTGATTCTTATGACTTTGAGTCTGCTAACGAGTTGTTTACAACATGGAAGCAAATTAACATGGCAAGTAAAACTGCTGATGTTAGAAAGAAAGAAAAAGTTAAAAGAGAAAA
>MDTC01113968.1_pt1 | contig 24793 bp, 14 predicted proteins | sample 811181 | NCBI WGS metagenome assembly MDTC01 (sample SAMN05326644, study PRJNA326480) | marine metagenome | isolation source: seawater | place: Pacific Ocean: North | collected 2011
AAGTGCGTTGGCGAGCTCCCAAAGGTGGATACAAACGTTTCAAACGACTTGCTCGACATACATCGCCTTCGGTGCGCGAGTTGATGACCTTTTGCAATCAATTTAGCCATAACGGCTACGCGGAGAGCTTTTTCAAATTGGTGGGCGCCGAGGTCAAAGGCGCGCCTGGCAGCTGCAAAAAAGCTGAGGCAGCGATTCATATTGCCTTCAAAGGAAGTAAAATCGACTGGAAAAAGGTCCGCCTTGGCAACGGGTCAGGGCTCTACCACGCCAATGACGTGACCGCTGACGCGGTCGTAAAACTCTTGGCCTTCATGCACAACAAAGGTCCCATTGGCCAAGCTTGGCGACGGACGCTTGCGATCGGAGGTGTGAAAGGGACACTCCGGCGGAGATTACGAGCTTCAGTGGTTGGCGCGAAAGTGTACGGAAAAACCGGTACGCTCAATGACGTTACAGCCTTGGCTGGATACGCGATTGGGAAACGACAAAAGTACGCTTTCGCGCTGTTTTTCAATGGCCTGAAGCGACCTGCATATCTGTACCGTCGTGTTCACGATCGCTTCTTACAAGCGCTGATGTCGCCCGGTTCAATCAAAGTAAAGGCAAAGACGAGAAAACAGAAAAAGGCGAAGACCAAGACTCGATTACGAAAAACACATCGCGCCAAACGAAAGGCTAAATTGCGAAAAAAACGCCGTCCTCCACCAAAGAGCAGGAAAAAACGGCCGAAAAAGGTACACTCAAAGGCCTCTTGAGGAAACGCAGCGACTGCACAGTCCTGATGGATGGAGATCCACATGCGCCCAGTTCACTACAACATCATTTGCGTTTGCGCCTTGCTTATGGCGATGGGATGCTCGTCGAACACGACTCCGCCGCCGAGTAATTTCAATCCTTGGGGAAGTACAGATCTAGCGACCTTCGTACCCGACGGCGGTGGTCAAGACACCAAATATACGCCCGACACCACCAGCGCTTCCGACACGTCGACCGATGCCGTACAAGTAGATCCTTGCTCTCCAAACCCCTGTACAGAACCAAACAAATCACAGTGCGTCGCCGGACCTGATGGAGCGAGTTGTGGCTGTAACAAAGGCTTCATCGCGACAGCCGAAGGGGTTTGTGAGCCAAACTGTGAGGCGACTGGCCCAGCCCCTGCTCCGCAACAAGGCCTACAGCCTGGTGAGCTGATTTTTACCGAATTGATGATCAACCCTCAAGCCGTCGGCGATGGCGTCGGAGAGTGGGTTGAACTGCAAAATATGACAGACAAGGCCATCGTACTCGACGGGTTGACCTTGACCGAGCAGGCCGGAGTCGACAAGCACGTCATCCACCCATGCAAAGCGCTCACGATCCCGCCAAAGGGCGTCGTCGTGCTGGGTATCAACTCAGACAAAGAGGCCAACGGCGGCGTGGAGCTAAACTACGTCTACGACAATCTGAGTCTGAATAACTTTGGAGACTCCATCGTCATCCAAGCCGAGTACGCTGGTGGCGAAACGGTGGTCATCGACACGGTGTTTTGGGACGCTTCGTGGTCCATCACCGCCGCCTCAGGCAAAGCCTTAGCTCTCGATGTGACGCAGACCTCCGCCGCCGGTAACGACTCGCGAGACAACTACTGCCTCTCTCAGATAAAGTTGCCCGCTGGAGATTACGGTGGTCCTGGCAAGGCCAACTTGCCCTGTCCTGTGCCGCCTGATGGAGACGGAGATGGTCTCTTGGACAGCCAGGACAACTGCCCGACGGTCAAAAATACCGACCAAAAAGACACCGACGGCGACAAGATCGGGGATGCGTGTGACAACTGTCCGCTGATTGCCAACCCAGACCAAAAGGACACCGATGGAGATGGGGTCAATGGCGGCGGAGATGTCTGCGACCCGGCGGTGTGCGGCGATAACGAATTGGACAACGGCGAGATCTGCGACGACGGCAACCTGCTGGCTGGTGATGGATGTGAAAACTGTATGCCTGCGCTGCCGATTCCGGGCAACGTCATCATTACCGAAATCATGCTCTGGTCGAGTGCCACAACGCCGCAATGGATTGAGGTGTATAATCCTGGGCAGTTCGACATCAGTATTAATGGCTGGCTGCTAAAGGTCGACAAGGCAGCGAACGGCGCGGGCTACTCTCACACTCTGAGCGTTGCAGGAACGCTGCTGGTGCCGGCAGGCGGCTACTTGGTCCTAGCGAACAGTACCAACGCAGCGAGTAACGGTGGTGTGCAGGCAGGCTATTCGCTGACGTCTGGCGGCAGCGGTCCGATCAACTTTGATTTGGCGTCTGATGGCCTGACGTTGATCGATCCCAGTCAAAATGTGGTGGTCGATCGGGTCACATGGAGTTGGAATGCGCTGACTCAAAAAGGTCTCGCTTGGCAGCTTGAGCCAACCAAAACCCAGAGCATTGATAACGACAAGAGTTACTTTTGGTGCGACGCCCAGACGCCGATTCCTGGGGCCGGTGGCGTCTTCGGCACGCCTGGCAAGACCAACACATCGTGCATCCCAATCACCGGCGACAAAGACAACGACAAGGTGATGAACTCATCGGACAATTGCGCATTTATCAGCAACCCCGGCCAAGTCGATACCGATAAAGACGGCGTCGGCGATAGCTGTGATGTATGCCCAGCAAAGCTAGATCCGAACCAATCGGACAGTGATTACGACGGGGTCGGTGACGCTTGTGACAACTGCGCCTCTGTACCCAACCCCTTGCAAGAGGACCTCGACAAAAACGGTATCGGCGACTCCTGCGATAGCAAAACCTGTGGCAACGGCAAAATAGACGCTTTTGAGTCGTGCGACGACGGCAACAAGAGTCCTGGTGACGGTTGTGACGCCCAGTGTAAAAAAGAGTTTTACGCCTCTGGCTCGATCGTAATCACCGAGATGATGCTATCGCCAACCAAAACTTTTGGCCTCGCTGGGCAATGGATTGAGCTCTACAACCCTGGCGACAAAGCGGTCAATATCAATGGCTGGCTGCTCAAGAACTCTGGTATTGAAGTACACAAAATCAACTCGCCGGGCCCGGTGATCATCGCGCCCAAGGGCTTTATCGTCCTCGCTTATGACGAAAACCCGGTCACCAACGGTGGAGTCAAGGCGGCTTATGGTTACAAAGGGACGGTGGTCAGCCAAGACATCAACCTCTCTGCTTCCTTTGGCGATGACGTCTCGATCGTGTGGGCCGGCTCGGTCATCGACGAGGTCAAATGGGACCCGAAGGTATGGCCCATTCAAGCAGGCAAATCGATGGTGTTGAGCAATCAGCAGCAAACGGCCATCGGCAACGATACCGGAAGCAACTGGTGCGCCTCGTCAAAGCCCTATGGATTGGGCGATTTCGGTACACCGGGAGGCTCAAATCCCTCTTGCATAAACCCATGCAAAGGCAAAGCGGACTCGACCGCCTGTGGGACCCAACTGTGGTGTAAAAATCAAATTTGTGTCCCCAAGCCGGGCTGTGGAAACGGCATCGTCGAAGGTACGCTTGGTGAAGAGTGCGACGACGGTAACAAGCTGCCAGGTGACGGTTGTGACGCGACTTGCAAGAAAGAGCCGATGCCCCCTCCGGTGGGCACAGTGGTGTTCTCTGAAGTTCAGCCTCAACCCGGGGCTCTGGAGGGCACCAAAGGACAGTGGTTTGAACTCTACAACCCAACGGTGCAGCCGGTCGATTTGAATGGATACACGCTCGTCAGTGGCACCAAGAGTCACAAGATCACCAAAGGCGGACTCTATCCCGCCGTGGTCGTCCCGGCGAAAGGCTACGTGGTACTCGCCACGCGGGGGCTCAACAGCCAAAACAATAAGATCAACGCCATCTATGGCTGGAAAGATGTCCCTGCAGGGGGACAATTCGAGATGCAAGCCAAAGTGGGAACGCCTGTGAGCATTCTCAACAGCAATGGATTGCCAGTCGACTCGATCTCATTGAATGGACCCTGGGGCGTCGGCAAATCCATGATGTTAAAAGACACGTGCTTGAGCACCAAGGACAACGACAAAGCCTCATGCTGGGTCGCTCCGACCAGTGACTGCGCATACGGCGAGCTCGCCAACCAAGACAACCTCGACCCGAACAAGGCTGACTATGGCCAACCAGATTGCGCCGTAGATGCGAACTGCAGCAAATGGCCAAGCACCAAATGTATGAAGATCGTGTTGGGCTACGAAGACGGTTTTTTATTCAAGGTCGGTGCGAGTGGTAAACCCAAGTGCATCAAGCGAGATTGGGGAAGTCCTGCTTTGAAAAATACTTGCCCCTGAACCCTGCGCTCAAAGCAGCAGCCATTGAACAGCCAAAACGCTCGCGACTGCGCCGACGATATCCGCGCTAAGACCAGCCGCTACGGCATAGCGTGCGCGTGTGATGCCAACTGAACCAAAGTAGACCGCTAGTACGTAAAAGGTCGTCTCAGTCGAGCCATTCATGGTCGTCGCAATGAGACCAATCGCACTGTCAGCGCCGTGGGTCTTGGTCAACTCAGCGGTCACCGCGAAAGCACCCGAACCGGTCAGTGGCCGCAAGATGGCGAGAGGTAGCACCTCCGCCGGAAAACCGATCGCAGTGAATACTCGCCCTATGGAGTTGACCATCGCGTTGACCGCTCCAGACGCCCTGAGCATCGACACAACGCCTAAGATGGCTACGAGGTAGGGGATGATGCTCAAAGCTAGGTCTAGGCCCTCTTTGGCGCCCTTGAGGAAGGCCTCGTAGACCTTGACCCCTCGGATGGCGCCAAACAACACCATCGCAGTGATCAGGCCAGGTAAGATCCAAGCGCTGGCTCGACTTCCAAAAAGATGCACGCATACGACCAGTGCAATCATGACTGCGACGATCATAAGTAAGGGGAGCCAACTGTCTTCGCTCTGGATTCTCGGCTCTTGGACTTGAGGATTTCCGAGCCCTTTGGACGACGCGCTTTGCTCCGTCGACGGCTCCGGTGGCCTCGACGCGAACCAAGGCATCCTGCGCAGCACGATAGCCGCTGTAACGCCAGCTAGGGTCGATGCTCCCGTAGCGAGCAAAGTTGTCGGTAAGATGGCGGCGGGGTCTTCGGAGCCAAGTCCAGCGCGAAGCGCGATGATTCCCGTCGGTAAAAGCGCCAGCCCACTGGTGTTGATCGCCAAAAACAGGCACATCGCGTCGCTCGCTTCATCCTCTCGAGGGGCGATCTTCGATAGTTCCGCCATCGCTTTGAGGCCAAAAGGCGTTGCGGCGTTTCCCAAACCAAGGGCATTTGCGGCAAGGTTCATGATCATCGCGCCCATCGCTGGGTGATCGTGTGGCACCTGGGGAAACAAGCGCACCATCAAGGGTCGAATCGCGCGCGCCATGAGCGCCAAACCGCCACCGGCTTCAACCACCGAGGTCAATCCCAAAAAGAAGATGATCGAGCCCGCTAACGACAACACGAGCTCCACCGCCGATTTGGCTCCATTGAGCGCTGCCATACCCACGGCGTCAGCCTGTCCATTGACAGCGGCAAACACAGCGGCACAGACAACCATCAAGACAAAGGCGACGTTCATGCGGTTAGTATTGCATCTGTTCGGTCGCTGTCGAGGTCTCAGCAGATCCCTTCGCTAGGCGTACGGCTTTGCCAGTCTTGCTTGTCTTGCGCAGCGAGGCGCGCGATGTCTTGCATGATCGACTCAATCAATGCCGTTGGCTCACTATCTGAGCGGCTCCTAACGAGCTCACCGACTTGCATCGGCCCGCCAAATCGAATCCGAATGAGTTCTCCTCGAGTGCCTCAACGACGGAAATTTCTTCTGGCCAGGCGATGAACGTCATTGCTCGCCCCGAGCACGAAACAAGGCACAACCACGACATCTGGGTCGCAAAGGGCTATGAGCTTGCCCGGTCCAGGCTTCGCTGCTAGCTGCTTGCAAGGATCGTCGAGTAGACTTCTCGTGCCCTCTGGATCAATGCCGATGACGGTTGCCTGCTCGATCACTGCGGCGATCTGTTGAAACCCAACTGGGTTGAGCTCTTTGCGACGCTCATCACGACAGATAGGAGGTCACATGCTGCCTCCGCTAACCAAGAGATGGACAATCATGCCGATGGGGTTGTCATAAAACAACTTCTCACGCACTGGAAAAACAACCGCTTCATCAAATGAGGCGCTTTGTCATAGAGCAAGTCACTGGCGACATGCATATCAAAAAAACAAGCGATGATTGCTCAGCAAATTCATCACTTTTGGCGCCTAAAGCTCACGAATGATAGAGATGATGGAGCTCATAGAGCCGACTGGAACACAGACTCACGTAAGCCTGGACCACGTACCACATAAAGAGGTAGCCCAGGTCTTTGAGACCGTTGTTGGTATGGAGCGGTATGGAACAATGCTAGGGCGATCTTCTCAAATCCCCGCAAGAGCTTGCTAGGGAATTGACGAGCTCCAGATGAACGTAACCAAGAACGTGACATGTTGCTGCCCTAAGTCAGAACAACAACCTCATTCACGCCTCGGCCTCACCATCTTCGTCGTGTCCGCTACTCTGGAAGAGATATCGATTACAGTAAGGGCACTGCACCAGACTTGAGCCGCGCAAAATTGCCTCGATGAGTCGCGGCGGCGTGTTCATCTGACAGCCACCGCACGCGCCGTCGATAACCGCCACGACAGCAACAGAGTCTCGAGCCTTAAAGATCTTGTCGTAACGACGCACTAGACGGCGATCGATCTGACTGACGATCGCCTCTCTACGCACGTTAACCGCACCAATACGCTCGTCCATGCTACTCAGGGCGTCGCGGTTGGTAATCTCTTCTGATTCAGCTGCAGATCGAAGGTCTTTGACCTTTTCGTCTTCGACCTCAATCGTGCTGCGGAACTCTTCAATGGCCAGATTGAGACGCTCAATCTCGTCCTCTCGGTGACCAATGTTCTTGCGGATGTTGTCCAACTCGCGATTGACAGCGACATATTCTCGCGAACGTGACACACCGTTGAGCTTAACCTTCGCCTTTTGCAGCTTGTCTTTTTCCAGATCAAGGTCGTTAGTCTTTTTGGCGTACCAGGTCTCCGCCTCGCCGAGCTTTTCACGCATTTCTATCAGTTGAGCGTCGCGCTCTTCGAGCACCGAGTTCAGCTTCGTGAGATTGCCGAGCATCGAGTCGCGACCCTCGCGTACATCGCGGATATCGTCATCGATAGCCTGCAACTTTCGCAAGACGTCTAAAATCTGAGTCGGTTCAGTGACTGCAGCCATGTCTGCCTCTCCGCCGCGTTAAATGTTGTGACGCAACCCGTTGGTCTTCGCCAACCGTCGCCCCCGGGGGCGCGGTGGGCCCACCTGGATTCGAACCAGGGACCAGCCGGTTATGAGCCGGCCGCTCTAACCGCTGAGCTATAGGCCCCTGCCACCCGGAGTGGCGTGAAGTTACGGCAAGACCTCAACGCCATTCGAGAGGACGTTGTCTTCTCCTCCATCGCTGATGTCAAGCATTCGAGGGTCTCAAGCTCACAATTCTGATAATTTTCTCGTCTGAGCCTTACTGTCCACCATCGGAGAATGGCTTCAATATCTTCGCGCGATTGTTATGCCGCAGCTTACGTAGGGCTTTCGCCTCGATCTGACGGATACGTTCTCGGGTCACGCCGAACTGTTGGCCAACCTCTTCCAAAGTATGATCCGAACGCTCGCCGATTCCAAAGCGCATTCGAATCACTTTTTCCTCACGAGGAGCCAGGCAAGCCAGGCTTTTCCGGACTTTCTCTTCGAGTGCGGCCATGGTCACAGCATCGACTGGACTAACCGCTTTTTTGTCCTCGATGAAATCACCGAGGTGGCTGTCTTCTTCTTCACCAATCGGGGTCTCGAGACTGATCGGCTCTTTGGCGATCTTCAGGACTTTTCGGACCTTGTCGATCGGCATTTCCATTTTCGCGGCCACCTCTTCAGGTGTGGGCTCGCGTGCCAACTCTTGTTGTAGATAACGGCTCGTACGGATCAACTTGTTGATCGTCTCGATCATGTGAACAGGGATTCGGATGGTGCGAGCCTGATCGGCGATCGCGCGAGTGATGGCCTGTCGAATCCACCACGTCGCATAGGTCGAGAACTTGTAGCCTCGTCGATACTCGAATTTGTCGACAGCCTTCATCAGACCAATGTTGCCTTCTTGGATGAGATCCAAAAACTGCAGCCCACGATTGGTGTATTTCTTGGCGATCGACACCACCAAGCGCAGGTTGGCTTCGACCAACTCACTTTTCGCCTTGTTGGCAACCCGCTCACCGCGAGCGACCATTTCATATCGTCGACGAATATCATCTGGTTTGTGTCCAGCGGACTTGCTGGTCTCATCGAGGCTCTTTTTGTTGGTCTTCATGATCTTAAAGGCCGCGACAACCTCTTCTTTGGTCAAACCAATCTTACGCTCCATCCTCCGCAGGGTTGCCGCGTCCGCCTTGCGATAATCTCTAGACAAGCCGATGACTGTCTTCAAATCAAAGCAGGGCTCTGGTTTCTTTTTGCCCGCAGCTTTTAATCTTTTGATCGCTTTTTCCGCCAAAAACATCTCTTGTTGGGCAATCCGATAATCGGCGTCGAGCATGTCTTTCATGATGGCGCGAGCTTGCTCGATGACCTTGTCGTACTGCTTTCGATGCAAGCCAACGTCCAACAAGCGCTCGAGCTCGGCACGACGAGCCACCTGCTCGATGAAGCGATAGGAGACCGGCAGGCCCTCAAAACGTTCAATCACGGTCTTGTAGACACACTCCTCGATCCAGGCGGGCGAAATCGTCACGTAGTCATGATGCTCATTGTCTTCTAAAGGCAGCAAACGACCATCTTCACCCATCTCACGCTCAAAACGCGGCATCTCCAACTCAGGTTTTTTCGGCAGTTGATTGTGAATCCACATCAACGTGTCTGTGATCAGATCTTGCAGGTGCTGGCATCGATCTTGTCGCGCTGTGAACGAAGAACGAAATGCGGCCTCCGATGGATTGCCGATCATCACCTCGCTACGCAGCACCATCAGCTCTTTGAAGGGCTCGATGATGCTCTGCAGCGCCTGCGCTGCGGACTCTCTGTAACGTTTGCGCTGGGTCTTGTTGACCTTGGTCGGTAGACCATCGATCAACGCGCTCAACTCTCCGCTGTCGTCGCTCGGATCGAAAGCTTTGATCTGCTCAATGAGCAACTCGATAGCCCGAGAATCATCGAAAATCGCACGAAGCAGATCGTTGACGGGTCGAGTCGGCTTTTTCCGAGCCAAATCAGCACGAGCGGCCTCGGCTGGATCATCACTGCGAATGCGTTTTTTAAAGAGCCGCATGGCCTTAACCAAAGTCGCCATGGCATCCATCGGATCCAGTTTCGGCGATGAGCGACGAACACTCTTGAGATCTCTATGGACGATGTCCCGCAGTTGAGCGCGTCCCAAAGTCATCTTCTCTAGGGTATCTGCGACGACCTCGGTGAAATAAGGACGATAGACCTGCTCTTCTAAAAAGCCGTGAATCAACTTACGTTTGGCGGTCTCGCCCCGGGTCGACTTGAGCTTCTTTCGAAACTGCTCCATCCGATCGTGATAGTTCTCGAGGTCGTCGAGATCAGCGATCACATTTTTGCAGATGATGATCTCATCGGTACCGCCTTCACGGTCATCGACGCTCTTGACCAAATCTTTGAGCGAAAAAGGCGGGCGCTCTCCGCCGCGCTTGCTGTCTCGCAGCGAGGTCTCTTTGCCCTGAGCCTCTGCCTCGGCGATCTTTTTGCGGATCCCGCGATCTTTTTTCACAAACGAGATCATGTCTTTGGCGTTGTCTCGAAGACCGAGAAAGGCCTCGTATGTGAGCGTGGTCATCAACATCGAGGTCAGCACCTCGTGCTCACCCGTCTCAATGCGTTTGGCGATCGCAATCTCACCTTCTCGAGTGAGTAGAGCCACAGAACCCATCTTTCGAAGGTACATACGAACGGGATCATTGGTCCGAACGTAAGGGTCCTCGGTGTACTCGTCGTCTTTTTCCGACTGAGTCAGAGCAGCGCTTTGATTAAATGTCCGCAACTGGTTGAGGGTGCCTTCACGTTGATTGACTCGATTTTCAAGCAACAACACTTGGTTGGCTTTGAGCACCTCAACGACATCATCGATTGTCTGCCGATCGCAATCGATACCAAGGACCGCCTCGACTTCATCGAGAGATACGACACCCCGAGCGTGCCCTTTGGACACTAAGGCCTCGAACTTTTTTTGGTCCACATGTTCAATCATGACGAATCCTATTCTCAACTTGGGATGACAAAAACCATCGAGCAGGTGCAAAGCTGCTGATTTTTACGCTCTTTGTCGATTCCCCCTGGTGAAATTTGCGACTTTTTTTTCCAACACACGGATCTGACGCTCTATCTGCTGCTGTTTGGCGATGGGTTGATCACCCTTGATTGTCACCTTCAACAACTGACGTAACAATTGTAGTTCCAATTGATCGAGGAGCAGAACCACGTGGCGATGAGCACTGCGAGATGCGGTCAAATCATCGAACGTTCCATCAATCGGCGATGGCCTCGACAACTCTTTGAGCAAGAGTTGTCGTACGTCGTCATCGCGCAGCTCCTGGAGCCATAGATTCACATGCATCGGCGTAACTCTGGGCTGCGCGCTAGCCTGCTCGGCCAGCAGCAGCAGAGCCTCTCTCAGAGCTGCGTGTCGCAGCAAATTGTGCCGCTTGGAGTCTCTCAGTTCGGTTAGAAGCTGAGGAAAGCGCAGCGCAGTGACCACGACCTCAAGCTGCTTTTCAGGCACAACCAGCTGAGGCGTCATCGCTCGTGGCGAGTGGCCACTGTGAGAGCCCGACCGCTTCGATTGCGCCGAGTTGATCAACCGGTTACTGACCTCAATGCCTCGAGCCCTGAGTAGCTGACGAACTTGATCGACCACCAACTCACGACGAATCGGATCGACGATCCAAGGTAAAATTTGGCCAACCTTCTGTAGCAATCGAGTCTTTCCTGATGACGTAAATGAAGCGTCTTCCAGGAGCAAACAAACCCAAACGGTGATGATGTCATCAGCGCTCTTTAACGTCTGTTCAAAGGCGTCTTTTCCAGCTTTGCGCAGATAGCTGTCGGGATCATCGCCTTTTCGCTTGCCTTCGATGATTTCACCGGGCAGCAATACGGCATAGCCGTCCAAACCAGTCTCGATGCAGCGTGGGATCACCTCTTGGGTGGCTGCTCGCCCTGGACCGTCTCCATCGAAAACCAACTCGATGACATCAGCGACCTTTGCGATCTCGCGAAGTTGCTCAACAGTCACCTTTGTGCCGCTGGCGCAAACCGCGTGATCGAAGCCCTCTTGATGCAGCATCATGACATCGAGGTTGCCCTCGACCAACATGACTCTGCGCTGCCCCTTCGGTTGGCGACGGATGTTTCTCTTGACGTGATCGAGACCAAAAACGACGTCACCTTTTTTGTACAACGCCCTCGATTGATTTGGCTCTCCGATCCAAGTGTCCGGAGAGTTGAGGTATTTAGCGTTGTCATCCGCTGAAAGAGCACGGCCACCAAAACCGACCAAATCGCCCAATCGATTGCGAATGGGGTACATCAGACGATTGCGAAAGCGATCGATCAACCCCCCATTGCGCCCTGGTCTAGACAGGCCGGCCTGAACAATCAGATCTGCGTCAAAACCCTGATTTTGGAGGTAACGATTGAGCGCATCAAAACTATCGGGAGCGAATCCAACTTCGAAGCTCTCTAAAGTCGATAAGCTGAGTTCACGGCCACGATTGGCGTAAATTTTCGCCTCACGTCCTAGGCGTGGGTTGTGAAAGTTCTTGATGAACCAAGCATTGGCGGCCTCATTGCACTCAAGCAAACGGCCGCGGCGACTGCGCTCTTGCTGATAGCGGCGCTGGTCGGATTCGCTGAACTGCTCGTAGCGCAACTCAAAGCCGACGAGCTGGGCCATGTACTCGATCGCCTCTTTGAACGACAGGCTCTGCGTCTCCATCACAAATTGAACCGCATTGCCTCCGGCGCGACAACCGTGACAGTAATAGACCTTCTGGTCGGTGTTGATCGTAAACGACGGGGTGTTTTCGTTATGAAAAGGACACAGCCCCTTCATCGAAGGAGCGCGTCCGATGAGCTTCACGACCTGACCGACGACATGGGTCATGTCGGTCAATTGAAGTACTTCATCAATCGATTGCTGTGTGATCCTACCGGTCATCATACTCACAGCGTCGCGTATCGCTTCGATCACGCGCCGGTTCAGAAAGTCGTTTCCTCAGGGATCCAGTTTCGATGACCTTCGCTGGGACCGCCCGCGATTGATGGGGCGCTGTCACACGGAGCTGTAGGTTATCGAATCAGGCCTCAACCGCTCCGACGAAAGATCGAAGCGGTTGAGTTGTGTATCGGTCCCCTGATGGGTGTGTCAAGAGAAGACACGAAAGTTTTTGAGATGTTGGAGCCCTCTTTGTACTCCCACCTGAGGCCCCATTTTCATTTGAAAACTTTGAACTCACCCGCTTTGAGTTTCGAGACGTAGGCATTGAGGTCAGCACGAACACGTGGAGCGAGAAGCAATAGACCAATAATATTTGGGAATGCCATGCCGAGAATCATCAAATCAGAGAAGTCCAACGCGTTGGACATCTTCGATACGGCCCCGACATACACCATCACCAAGAATAGGACCTTGTAGACGATCGAAGAACGCTCACCGAAGAGATAGGTAAAGCAGCGTTCACCATAATACGACCAAGAGATCATGGTCGAATACGCAAACAAGAGCACGCAGACGGCCAACACCTTGGGAAACCAACTGATCACGGAGCCAAAAGCTTGGCTGGTCAAGGCGGCTCCGGATTTGGTGGCGACGAGAGCGGCGTTCTCAGGCGCGTCTACAGCGCCAGTAATGACGATGACAAGGCCAGTCATGGTGCACACCAATACCGTGTCGATAAAGGGCTCTAGGAGCGCCACAATGCCCTCTCGAACGGGCTCTTCAGTCTTGGCTGCGGCGTGGGCAATCGAAGCGGATCCAACACCAGCCTCGTTGGAAAATGCGGCGCGTCGAATGCCTTGAACCAACACACCCAACAAGCCGCCGTAGCCGGCGGTTGGAGTGAAAGCCTCGCCGACAATACGACCGATAGCGTCTGGAATTTGGCCAGCATGACTAATCAAGACAAAGAGCGCGGCGAGCACATAAATGGTTACCATCGCAGGAACGATCTTTTCAGCAACGCTCGCGATCGACTTAATCCCGCCGAGGATCACGACGCCAACCAACGCTGCCATAATCAGGCCGTACATGGTTTTGCTGAGCGCGAAGGGCAACACTTGTGAGATGGCCCCATAGCTCTGGCCAACCTGAAACATGTTGCCGCCGCCGAAGCTGCCGCCAATGCACAGCAGAGCGAATACGACGGCGAGAATTTTACCAAACACACCCAACCCCATCTCAGCCAATCCAGTGGCGAGATACTGCATGGGGCCACCACGGACATTGCCGTTGGTGTCTACGATCCGATATTTTACGCCCAGAGTGCACTCTGTGAACTTGCTCGTCATACCAAACAATGCTGCGACGACCATCCAAAACACAGCGCCTGGGCCACCGGCGATAACAGCCACAGCAACTCCGGCAATATTGCCCAAGCCGACGGTCGCCGACAAAGCGGAGGACAGCGCCTGAAAGTGGCTCACCTCGCCTGGTTCATTTGGATCATCGTAGCGTCCTCTGACCACATCGAGGGCGTGACGAAATAGGCGAACGTTCACAAAGCCCATGAAGAAGGTAAAGAACAAAGCTCCGAAAAAGAGCCAGGCTACGACCAGCGGCAATCCGCCGCCATTGGTCGCCGCTACGCAAGCCTCGGCAGGTTTGGCGGCCGGGTTTGCGCTGCGTAATTTATCAAAGACTTTAGAGTCCCACTTAGGTTTATCCACGGAGCATCCAGGCGCGATCAGGTCGTGATTGGTCCCTGGAATGGTCCAAAACAACACCGCTCCCAGTTGCCCAACAACCGTGCCAAAAACCGCGTCGACACGCTGTTCAAGAGACTTCTGAGCGGGAGCGGCTTCCGCCGCCGATGAGGACGCAAAACACGGGGTGCAGAGCAACGTCACAAGTATGAAGGTCAGCGATCGACGCACAATTCACCTCTCATGGTGGCCATGGCCTCAGCGGCGCTGGCTAGATATGGATGTCTTGGATGTATCCTGAGGGGCGAAAGGCGTCAATTTCGCCACCGCCGATGTCAACACAACATCCACATAGAGTGGCCCTTGAAAATGCCCACTGATACGCGGATTGATGCCCTCGGTGGCAATCTCATGACAGGCGCGCGCGCTGCATCGAAATCAGCTGTTAAATCGGCGCTCAATCAATAAGGCAAGCGGGTGATAATCTTCGCTCTCTCGCGGAGATCTCTGACGATCCGCAGTCCCTCAAGGTAGTACTTTCGCTCTTCGAGGCGCTTGCGAATTTCATCTTCCAGTTCATCGTAGGATTTGATGCGCGAGTCGTTTTTCTCAATCAAACGAATCACGTAATAACCCCAGCGGGTTCGGATTGGCTTGTGAACTTGGCCTACTTTGAGCGCAAAGGCAGCTCTCGCTATTTTGACTTCGCTGCTTGAATGCGTCAGGTGCATCGGGCTTCGTAGAGGCAGGTCTTTGGCCTTCGCAGCGACCATCTCAAAATCCTCGCCCTCAGTGAGCTGCTGATAGACTTCGTTGGCCTTGCCCTCACACTTGGCTAGCACTTCAGGCGCTGAGTTTTGCTGACAGCGAATCAAGATCGGACGGACATCACGGGACTCGTCTTCAGTCCAAGAGTTATTGTTGTTTGCGTAAAAGGTCCGCATTTCAGCCCGGGTCACAGTGACGTTGCCCAGCTGCTCCACGAGCTTTTTCGACATCCGCTCTTTACGCACCTGGGACTTGAGTTGGTCGATACTCAGGTTGTTGCGCTTCAAAGAAGCGCGAAAGCGAACCTCGTCAAAACGGCCTTCAGCGTCGACGTACCGAGAGGTGTAAGTGCGATACGCTTCTTCGAACTCCGCCTCGGTCAACACAACTTGTTCTCGAGCGATGGCTTGATTACGCAATTCTTGTTCGATCTGGCGGTTCAAAATATTGCGAGCGATGTGCTTGACGCGATCTGGTGGTACACGCACACCCGATCCAACCAAACGAGCCAGTTCACGGTTAAAGCTCGAAGCGGTCAAGTCACGACCGTTGACAGTGGCGACAGCGCCAACAGCTGGCTGAATCCCTGCAGGTAGTTTGACCTGCTCAGGTGCAGGGGCCTCATCTTGTTCAGCAGGAGCGGGAGCGAGATTGTCTGACTTTGGGGCAGCCGGGGCTGCTTTCGCTGCAGACGGCTCTGTTTTCGAGCATCCCCAAGCCATTGGAATCAAGAGAGCTATTACCGTTACACGAAACATCGATCGGGCTCCTGTACTTGTCATCCACTCAATCATGCTCAAGACCTGTAGGTTCGATGTCAAAGCAACCGGCGAGGCGCGCTCTTTCATCCTGTGGCTGCACTGCATCTAGATTCACTCCATGAATTCTAGAGCATCGTTGAGCCCCTGAACACGCTTGGCCAATTCCTTAGCCTTAGCAGAGTTTGATTTGTCTTTTTTCGCGAGAGTTAATGCCGTCTCACAAGCGCTCTTGGCGACCATCACCTTCGCTTTACTACCGGAGCGATGTGCTTGATTGATCACGCAGCGATTGTAGTGCCCCTCGAGGCGCTCAGGGTACTCCGTGACCACTTGATCCAAAACCTTCAGCGCCTGGATGACGTTGGCGCCCTTGGGGCCTTTGGTGTCTTCGAGCCGCCTCAAAGCTACCGGTGAGGTCACGCGAGCCCAATAGTGCTTCGGATCTCGGGCGAGAACTTCATTGAGGAGTTTATTGGCCGACTCTAAATCCAAGCGTTTGATCTGAACGGAAGCCATGTTCAGCAAGGGATCGGTGGTCGAAGTGTCGGCCTTCGCTGCCTGGCTGAATCGAACCATGCCCTTTTGAATGTCTCCGCTTTTGATGCGAGCCAAGCCCATCATGGTTAGCAGTTGAGAGTTTTTATTCATCTGCGGGAAGAGATACTGTCCGGCAGATGCGACCATGCAGGCCATTCGATATTGACCGAGCTCGTAATGAGCGAACGCGAGACGTCGATACATCGCCGCGACGTCTACCTGAGCGGCGCTTTGAGCCGCCTCTTGTCCTGCGACTTTGACCTGAGTGACCTGTCGTGTCCGCTCGAAGAGTGCTCTACGAAGCTCTTTGATGACCGCTTTGGCGCTCTTTTTACCCTGCCAAGTCACTTCACTCATGCCAACGGTGAACTCGGGCATGGTCGCTTTTTGAGCGAAGCTCTGATCGAGCTCCTTTAGCGAATCGAGGGCCTGCTTCCAATACGAGTCAAAGGCATACTTCTCAGCGGCGCGCTTGAGAGCGGAGCGATACAGGCTCTTGGCACGATCGTAAAATGGCGCTGCTTTCTCCGCAGTCTTGGTCTTCCATTCATCGATGAGTTCGTCTCGTCGCTTAAATGCTCTAGGCACTGGCAGATTCTCCATCGACAAACCGATTTCGTGCTGCGCCCGTCCACGACGCGAAGCAGCAGCCGCGATCCATCGCTCGTTTTTCGAGCGCTCAACGGTTTCGTAGTGTTTGTCAGCGAGCAGCGCCTCTTTGGACTTTTTAGCGGCCACCTTACTGGCTTGTTTCAAGTTTCGAGATCGCCCTGAGATACTGAGCATCCGCTTGAAGTGAAACTCACCGCGCAGAAACTCAGCTTGAGCGATGGCGGCGCGCCCCAAAGGGTGTAGCTTTTTGAGCTTGCGCTCTTCGGCGAGTTGATTGGCGATGGTCTCGACCTGTGTCAGATACTTGAGCGCTTTTTTCTGGCCGCGCCGAATGTTCATCCAAGCGTTGGCGATATTCGACAGGGCTGCCAGTTGAAGGTACTGGGGCAAGTCGTCTCGACTGCGAACGAATCCATAAGCCGCCATAATCGCCTGACGCCACTTTTTCTGACGGAGATAGATGACCGTCAGTCGATAGGCCATCTCGGCAGCCTCAATCGCATCTTGTGGATCGGGATCTTCGCCCTTTTTCAGGCGCTTGGCCTTCATCTTCAGCGAGCGAAACCCGTTGGCGACCACCAAGCGATCTTGCCCCAACCCATCGCGAATGATGGCGGCACGTTGCAGCGCGGCCTTGGACAGATCAGCTTTGGGAAACGTATCTGCCATCTTCTCGTAAGTGGAAGCAGCACGTTTGAAATCAGCCGTTTCACGATAGATCTCTCCGATCAAATACAGAGCCTCTGCGGCACGGGGATCTCGTGGGTAGGTCTTGGCGATCTTGCGGTAGATGCGAACCACAGCCGGCATGTCGCGTACACGACGATAAAAATCAGCGGCGCCAGTCATAGCGCGCACCGCGATGTTGCCTTTGGGATATTCCTTCGCGTACTTGAGCAGACAAGCAGCAGCTTTGCGTGCCTCGTCTTTGAGCTCTAAGCAACGGTTGTAGTCCTCATTTTCCTTAATCGAGGTGAGGATTTGCCCCAACTGACCTCGATTAAAGCGTTGATCGGCGATCAGCTGATTGGTCCATTTGATCAGGTTCTTGCCGTCTTGACCTAAACTAAAGCTCGATAGCATCAGGCGAGCTGCGTCTTTGGCGAGCTTGTGGCTGATGTAGTTGGTGACGAAGTTCGCAAACATCTGTCCGGAGCGCTCGAACTGATTGTGCCGGTAGTAGAGCCTCGCCAAGACGAAAAGAGCCTCAGGGACGTCCTCCACCTTGTTTTGGCGCTGAGCGATCTCAACGTAACGTTCGCAAGCGTTGGCGATCCGTTGTTTTTCCGGTCGCATCTTGCGCGCTTTGTAGATCTCATCGTCGCCTTTTGCTGCCGTCTCTTCGTTGAGTTTTTGGGTCTTGAGGTAACAGATCAACGCGCGGTGAGCGCTCGGCTCAGCGTACTTCCCTTGAGGACCTCCGCTGTCGATGACGGCCTCATATTCAGCCGCTGCTTTCTTCCAGCGCTCTAACTGAAAGAGCGCCAAAGCATGATTGTGCCGCATGTCATATGCGAACTTGTGCTTGGGAAAATAGCTCAAATAGCTCAGATAGACCTTTTCGGCGTAAGCCAAGGTCTGTTTGTCGAGGGTGCGCTCAGACTCAGCGTGATAGTTCGAGGCGATCTCAGCGAGAAGCACCGCGACCTCTTGGCTACGCTTGTGCTGGTTGCCATGTTTGAGCAGCCCTTGGCTGAGTCTCTCGATACGGCTGATGGTGCCTGCCAACTCTCCCTGCTTGTAGGCGTTGTCGACCGCTCGGAACAGAAACTCGATGACCTCAGGCTCCTCCCAGCGTCGCTTGATTAAGGTGTCGAGCACAAAGTTGGCCTGGCCGTAGCGTGAGGTCACCACATAATAGTCGGCAAGCTGCGCTAAGAGACGATTGACCGCCTTAGGCAGGGTCTTTTCAAAGAACTCCAAAGCCTGCTTTGGGTCTCCATATTCCGACCATGAGCGCACCATGTACTTGGTGCCATCATCGAGAAAGTTGACCCGCCCTTTGGCTTCGTTGAGGGAATATTCAATCACCTTTACGAACGACTGGGTCGCGACGCGGTAGTTCATCCGGTTGTAATGAATCCAAGACTCGTAGTAGAGCGCCCAACCATAAGCGTTGGAACGAGGATACTTTTTGACCTTCGCGAACCACTTCATGGCTTGACCGCCCTGGTTCTTGCCAAAATAGTAATTCCCAATCCCAAAGTAGGCATCCGGTAGATAGGTACTCTGCGGTCGTTTGCGGACCAGACGCATGTATGAATCTACGGATTCGCCGTGTCGGCTCACTTCGGCGAGATGAAATCCCAAAGCATAGAGCACTTCATCGAGCTTGTTGTAATTCGGAAAGCGGCGCTCAATCCGCTTGAGAAAGTCGATCACCTGACTCTTGGTCCCTCGACTTTCTTCGAGCAAGTTTTGCTGTTCGATCTTCAAGCGCCTAGCGAGCCCTTGGTTCTTTTGGCTCTCAGCCTCAGCGATGCCGACGGTGTAGTAGGTGTCATATGCCTCGAGTTCGTAGGCGAGGGCTCGATCCCAGAGGACGTAGCTCAACTCAAGCAAAGTGTCGGCTTCGCTCGGAGAACCTCGCTCGATGTCCAAGAGCTCTTTGAGGATTTCAATCTCATCGTCGATATCTTCGACTGAGGCACGACCCTTCAGGGCGGCTCGATTCGCCGCGAGTCGACGAGCAACTTGTTTTTGGGCATGAGTTTTGGGCTTGGCTTGGGCTGCTTTTTTGTCTCGGTTAAAAAGCGCGACTTCACCCGACACTTTGCCTTTCTTGTTTTTCGCTGCGCTCGGAGACTTGCCCTCTTTGGTTGTCTTCGCAGCGCGCTTTGAGCGCCGAGACTTACGCGACCTAGCCTCAACACCATCGACGCAGAGCATCGTCGTCGCGCAGACGGCTGCGATCAAAAAGCAGAACAATCGGCGTGTCATGTCCGCTCCTATTTGCCCGATTTGGCGGCTGAAGCCGCGACCGGTTTGCGCCCCTTCCAACCCGATGGGAAGTGCTTTGGTTTGCATTTGGACTGAATTTGGTAGGTGTAGCCGCCCAGTTCATCGCGCCAATAGGTCCCGTCGAAGGGCCACACGACGTGTTCAGCATCTTTGTTTCGCGGTTTGCTCACCGAAGCCGCGGTCTCAGCCATGGCTCGACGTACTTTGTCGTTGATGCTGTTTCGACGGGCTTTGAGCGTCTCGTATTTGATACGCAGCCCCTGCCGAATAATCTCTGTGAGCTCTTGGCGGACCTGGGTGAGTCGCAATCGAGCCATGGCTCCAGCCTCGCTAATCATCACGTTTCGGACTCGACCGAGGTCGTCAATCAGCTTCTGTGCGGTCTTCGGTGCGTCCGTGTTGCGTTTGAGCTTTTGCAGCCGACGTTGTTCCGCACCAAGTTTCGAGACAAGAGTGAACATTCGCTGCAACTCTTTGTCGTTGAGCGCGGCGTTGAAGATACGGCGAAGGGCTACGCTGAGCTCTTCTTTTTCGCCAGCCAAGCGAGCCAGGTACCAGTAAAACTCAGCATCTGTGCGGTCACCACCGAGCTGATTGTCTAGCTCTTTACGCAAGGGTTTGTAGTCACGCAAAAAGCGTTGCACGACCACCAGGGTCTCTGGAAAGCGACAGGTGCGAAACAAAATCAACGCTTCGAGCACTCGCGCCTCTGGGTAATAGCGATCCTCAAAGTAAGGCGAGTTCAGGGTGTGTAGTTGTCCGAGGACTCGGTCGAATTGGCGCAAGTGAAAATAGGTCCATCCCAACTCAAAAAGCGAGTCCAGCCAAAAGCTCGTCCCCTCTTTGATGCGGTCGTAGTAGCGACCGGCCGCCTCGTGCTTGCCCTGAGAGAATAGCAAGCGCCCAAGCGCCGTGAGAGCGCGCTGCTCGTAGGGGCCATAATAGTCAGGCCGACCAACTCGGTCCGCGAAGCGCAGTAAATCTTTAAACGCATTCAGACCCAGGCGATATTGTTTTTTCGCAGCGTAAATCACCCCCATGAGGTAGCGAGCCTTGAGATAAAACTCGCCCGCAGTCGGCAAAGTGACCCGCAACTTGCTCAACGCGCTGTCATATTCTTGAGCATCAAAGTGATAACGACCGAGCAAATAGTTCAGCTCGGGAAGGTCCTTGGCGCTAAAGACCACACTCTTGGCCTCATTGAGTCGCTCAACGGTCGCGAGGTTGCCCGGCAGGACACGTTGAATGGCCAAGTAAGAAGATATTTTTTCCTTGTAAAATGAATGTCCTGGAGCAACGCGTACGGCATCCAGACTACGCAGGGCTGACTGATAGAGCTCCAGCTTCATCAGCGCCTTACTCATCAGCATCTGAGCTGCACTGCGATCGGCAGATTCAACCGACAAGGTAGGAATCAGCTTGGCCAGCTTGGTGAACGCGTCGTAGTACAGACCATCGCCGAGCAGCTCACTGGTGTGTTCGAGTTCAGGGTGAACTGCGTTGACCGTCTGTGGTGCCAACAAACACAACGACGCGGACAAAACCATAGAGGTCAGCACGACCGTCAGGCAGCGAGGGAGAGCATACGCTCGGAGCATCGTCGTGGCCTCCAGCAGGCGCTGTCACCGTTGACAGCGTTGTGTGGGTACTTGCGAGAGTAGCGCCGATCTTAGCGCAACAAAAGGGACGAGCGACTCAGCGGAACCAATGACTTGGATTTTGCGCTCGTCCGTTCTCCCGTACCTCAAAGTATAAATAGCGTCCTTTCAAAGACCCAGAGGCCCCGACCATGGCCAAGCGCTGTCGTGGTCGTACCACTTCACCGACCTCGACTTGGATCGACTCCAGATGCGCATAGACCGTATGCCAACCGCGCCCATGATCTAAGATGACTGTGTCTCCATACCCCGTCAGCCAGCCGACATGAGCCACTCGCCCGGAAGACACAGAACGAACGGGACCTGTTGCGCCTCCAGGAACGCGCAGATCGATCCCACGATGCCAAGTCGAGGTCCCGAAGACCGGGTGGCGATTGGGCCCGAAGGGCACTTCAAGGACATAACGAGACAGCGGTGGCAACACTTTTCCTTTGAGACGACCGAAGGGATATCGACGCTCCAACCATTGGCTCAGGGTTTTGATCTTATCTCTCAGGGCGACATTGGCAGCGTCCATGTCTCGGCGAGCATGATCGTTGTAAATCGGGTCGGTGCGGATTTGGCCGAGCAATGCCTCTTTATCGTGCCGTTTCGTTTGTAACGAGACCCGTTGTGCGTGCAACTCGTCATTGACCTTGGCGAGATCGGCGAGCTTGTCATCTCGAGATCGCGTCTCAGACAACAAGGTCGCCAAGTGTTCGCGATAGCGCTCGAGGCGCTGTTGATCCGCCCCGACAAGTTTCCGAAGCACACGAGCTTTAACCACCGACTGCGCAAAAGACTCCGCGGAGAGTAAAAAGCGCAACTCTGGCACTCTGCGTAGGCGAAGCAAGGCTCGCAGCCTGGCTCTCACTGAGACGCGAGCTCGTTGAAGTCTACGAGCAGACTCGGCCCGCCGAACCTCGGCCGCTCGTAGACTTTCAGTCACCTCGGCTCGCTGCGCAGCAAGACGTCCAAGTCTTTTGTCGATGCGCTCTGTCTGTTGATCCAGAGTGTCCAGACTCTGAAGCAATCCAAGTTCGCGAGCGAGTGCCGATTTATATCGTTGATACAGTGCCTCACGAGCGGTTTTTTCAAGATTCGCTGGGACGACTGGAGCTCTTTTGGGGCCTAGGGCTCGTGTCGGTGTCATTGCCCGAGGCGCTTTGACTTGCGCGACGCCGGTAGACGCCACCAACAGCGCCCAGGCGCATAGCAATGGGGACACCATTCGCATCAAATTACACCCTCAAATATCGGCCAACGCTGACACCGCTGGCCAGCAGTCCCAGTAGCGGACCCGCAACCAGCAGCCAGATGATCATCCCAGCTGGCAGTAACGACCAATCTAGATGAATCCGATAGACATCGCGCACAAGTGCGTAGAGTTCGCTATGTAGGGCACTGAGAAGGCCCATAGCGACGACCGCCCCAAACAAACCTTGAGCGGCTCCTTCGATGAGAAATGGCGCTCGAATAAATCGCGGTGTCGCCCCCATTAGAGCGAGAATCTCTATCTCCTCACGTCGACTATATACGGCCAAACGGACAGTACTAAATACGAATAGCAATGCACTGGCGAGCAAAATCGAAGCCACGACAAAACCGACACTTCTGACGATCTCTACAATCGCGAAGATGAGGCGGAGTTTGTCGGCGCCAAAATCAACATCTTCGACCGCTTCAACACCTTTGGTCTTCTCCGCCCATTGAATCAGCGCTTCGAGGTCATTTCTAGAAGCCAAACCACTGTCGAGTTCTAGCTCCAGCACCGCCTGTCCCGGAATCGCCTCTTGATCAAGCCCCGCAAGAAGCGCTGGATCCAAGAGTTTTCGATTACGCTCTCGGTCAGCCTCACGGGTCAAAAGGCGAACATGCGTCACTCCCGGGTGACTCTTGACCCGCTGCTCAATCTGACTGGTGCGCTGCGATGAAGTGCCATCCGAGATGTACACGGAGATGGTCAAACGCTCGCCTAGTTGATCGATCAAACGCTCTGCGCCGAGCATCCCCATCGCCAAGACACCAACAACCGACAGACTCACCGCAAGCGTCAAGACGCTAATGGCCGCAAGCCAGGGTGAGGTCCGAAGCAGACGAAGCGCCTGCTGCAGAAAGTACAACACTCGGCTGATGGGGTTCACGACTCCTCCGTGGACTCAGAACTTTGAGACTGGCTAGCGCTACCAGTCGAGGACACGTTGGACTCAGTCCAGCCCTGGGGTTTGATACCCGAACCCGGAGAGTCACCTCCATCCCTTCGAGGGTGATCATGGAGCAACCGCCCTGATTCCAACTCGAGCGTCCGCAGTCCGTAACGCTCAATCAATGCTGTATCGTGTGTGGCGACGAGCACGGTCGTCCCCCGACGATTGATCTCCATGAGCAGTTCCATGATTTCTTGGCTCATGAGCGGATCGAGGTTTCCAGTCGGCTCGTCGGCCAACAAAATCGCTGGCTCATTGACGATCGCACGGGCGATTGCGACTCGCTGCTGCTCGCCTCCGGATAGATCTTTGGGATATGCGTTTCGGCGTAGATCGAGCCCCAAGGCCTCAAGTAAAGAGCCGATTCGCCGCTCCGACTCCTTTTTACCAACCCCAAGAATTTCCATGCCGATGGCCACATTCTCCCAAACAGTTCGGTTGGGGATGAGCCGAAAATCTTGAAAAACAACGCCGATATTACGCCGTAAATAAGGCACTGAGCTGTCTCGCAGTTGATGGACATTGCGCCCGCCGATCAAGACCTGACCTTCAGTGACGCGTTCCATCACCATGAGCAAGCGGAGCAATGTGGTCTTGCCCGCTCCACTGCGACCGGTCAAAAAGACGAATTCGCCTTCACGCACCCGCAAGGTGACATCTACCAGCGCTTCATTACCGCCCGCATACCGCTTTTGGACTTGGTACAGTTCGATCATGTCGTCGTGAGTCCACCTTTATCGTCGTCGATACCTCTTCGATTAGCACGGGCAGCGACGTGAGGACAAGCGTCTCGACGTCACTATGCTCCCCTTCGACCCATGATCAATGGAAATTTCTGGACGAGTTGCCACAAGTCGACAAAATCGATGCGATGGCTAGCCGCTCACAGATGAGTCCATCTGGGGTGGGAGGCCGAGGGATACACTGCAACGATCAAGGTCTTGATCGCCAGAGGACTCCCGTCGCGAACCTTTCGATACGATGTATCGACATGGTTCAAAAAATGAAGGTTCACCGAGGGGTGGATGAGGAGAGCCAAATGAAGCACTTACGCAACCCGTTGCTATTTGCTATCGCGGTTACGCTGTTTGCGTCCCCGACACTAGCAACCCAAACTCGTATCAACAGCCTGAGCGCTGGAGGTGCCGAGAAGGCGTACACGATTCGTGACCAAGCAAATATCTGGCTATTGCCACAGTTCTTGCCTGATCACTTCAATCAAGTTGACGTCGACAACGCATCAGGGACCGCATACGGCACCATGAGTGTGCGCTATGCGCTCACCGACGATGCGGTCTTACTGCTCTACGGAGCCCGGTCCCCATCGGGTACAGTCGTTCAGGCGGCTTCGCCCCTTGGATCTGCAAATA
>MDTC01224420.1_pt1 | contig 24782 bp, 15 predicted proteins | sample 811181 | NCBI WGS metagenome assembly MDTC01 (sample SAMN05326644, study PRJNA326480) | marine metagenome | isolation source: seawater | place: Pacific Ocean: North | collected 2011
CAAGCGGTCGATTCGGGTTGTTATCCAAATGCGATACAACAACTTCCATACCAACTCTGGGAAGGAATTGTGAACCGAATTGTGGTCCAGCTAATGACTGGGAAACACGAATCCAACAAGAAGACTGCTCATTTTTTTCACCATATCGATCCCAATAAAACTGAACCTTAATACGTCCATATTCATCTGTATAAATTTCTTCACCAGATGGACCGACCACCAACGCTGTCTGCACTGTTCCAGAAGGCCATGGGGTGGACTGAGGCACTCTGGCCACAGTCTCAGAAGGAACGCACTCGAAAGTATTTTCATAACTAAATGCCACTTCTGACTCAGACGCAGTTCCGTAAACGCCTTTATTACTCCCTTGATGGCTCACTTTTATCAGCAGATATTTCTTTCCTTTTTCTGAAGAATTTGGATGATCTCCTATTTTGAATGTATAACCCGGTGAAAATGATCGGCATGAACTTTTTCCACTCGCTACATCTGAAAGTAATTCAGCTGCTTCAATCCGATATTTCCCGAGTGATTCACCATCAGACTTTTTGATATAGTCGCCAGGGTAATCAAACAGTTCAGCATTGGAAGCCGATGGATAAGGAGACTTCCCTTTAGAAGTCACCAGTAGATCTGTGGACGGATCTTCGAAATTATAGTCTGTTTGCACAAACTTCCCGGAACGAAACGAATGGTCGTGTTTCCACGTTATCAACTGACCAGGTTCATCGGGAGACGAAAAGCCTTGAATGGCATCAACCTGTCCATCATCGCAATCCGTGAATGCCGAGTTTGAATCTGCGATCACCATTGACAGACTATTTTTTGCATGCTCGAAGAAGTAAGTCATACCTGCAAACTCCATGAGACGGCTCACAAACGCGAGATCGGTCTCCTGATATTGAACGCAATACTCCCATGGCGAATATGACTCACTCAGTTTTTTTGAAACTGTCAATTCAGAACAGTCGCCCAGAACTGCTGAAAGTATGTCTGGCGTCGACTTTTCCTGAAAAATTTTACAGTCACTTGTTAGCGATGTAAACCAAAGTGATGGAACAACTACAAGGTTCCACATAGTAAGTTTTTCATTACGCCCGGCCCAAGAGAATTGCTTTACGTATCCAGTGAACCAGCGAGGATTCCCACTGCCCTTATCTACTCGAAAGCTTACTTTTTTTCCGACAATCTTTGTGTCATCAATTTGATCTTCGACACTGAGACACGTCAGCTCAAAATGAAAAAGGCCACTGAGAGTTTCTTGACCTTTGAATGACTCCAGCAAAAGTGCATCTTTGCCAAGCGGTGTTTCAATCGCGAGAGGTTCGTCATCTTGCGTGTATTTACTCATATTCCGCCCTTACTACGACGACTTTTCGCCTATTGCGTAAGAGTCGGTAACCTTACCCTTACTCTTACCCATCGTATCGTACTTCGTATACGTCCATGTTACTTTTGTATACGAAAGCTTGACACATTCGCATGGAAGTATCCGGCCCTCCTGATCCGTCTCGACCAGGTCATAATTTGTAACGATAACGTTTTCTAGTTCGTAGGCGAGGTACGGCTCCGCAGAACCGTCCACAATCGTACATAATTCTATGGTGACCTTGGGTAGCAATTGACCTGTTGCACAAGCCTTCTTGACCTTGACACTCGCGCTATCTAGATCCTTCACTACCAGAGCATCACCAAGACAGGTCGCCCCAGCCGTTCGTTCCCTTTGCTGAAAACCACCGGTACTATGAGTTATTGGTGCCGATAGCCCATGACAAATGCTCCAACCAGAGTGATTGGTATCCGTTGCTTCACCTTTAAAGTCTCCAATCTTAACAAAACCTGTACCGATTTTTGTGGTTCGTTCAGTTGGTTGTTGCTTGCCAGACATCAATCTTCTCCTGAGCTCTTGCCCGTTTACCCTACCGCCCCGGAGTTGCATCCGGGGCGGCGTTGGGGCAAGCAGTAGACAAATTCGTCTACAGTTAATTCCACTTAGGCTTTGTTTGCACCCATTTCATAGGACGCTTCGACATTACCCTTCTTGGAGCCGGTCTTATTATCGAACTCGGTATAGGTCTTCGTTATTTTCGTAAAGTTCATACTGATTTGCTCACTAGGCAAAGGCTCACCGGATGAGTTGCCATGACATGAATAGCCAGTGAAAACAACATTCTCGAGCTTCCAACTTAGATATGTATCGGTCTTACCACCTGTGGTAGTTGTAAACTCAATTTTTACTTCTTTGTTGAATTTACCAAGAGCGCACGCCTCCATCAATTTTGGTGAAGACTTATCAAGCTGACGAACAAGGGTAATGTCACCGAGACTTGTTTCGCCCTTGGTTCGTTGCTGGTCAACCGCACCACTTGGGATTGACCGAAAAACTGGCAAAGAAGCCGAGTCGCAAATGATCCACTTTTGGTGATTGCTATCAGTTGCTTCTCCTTCAATATCCTTGCACTGTACGTAGAGTGCCATTTTCTTTCCTTTCAAGCAGTGAGTCGCTTTCGAGATTTAAAATCTTGTGAAAAACAACATGTTTTTCACGTATCAGACGGCATGAGTGACCCACCGGATTCTCTCGCCGCCTTACTATTATCTTGAGTATGCACAATTTCTTGCGGAACTAAATCTTTTTTTTAAAAAAAGGTTAGGTGATTTCGTACTGGAAATCTCCCTTTTCTGAATCCCATTGCACGGTAACACCTTCCACAATCTGTCCCTCAGCCAATTTTGCAAGAAGACGTGTTGAAAGTTCCGGTAACATGGTGCCCGAAAGCACTCGGTCGATGATGCGTGCTCCACTGTCAACCTCATTACAACGATCAATGACTGCCTTAACCACTTCTGGCTGCCATGAAAAGTCCGCCTTATAGGACTCAAACACACGTCTGCCAATTGACTTGAGTTTCAACTCACAAATCATCCCAAGAATATCATCTGGAAGCGGATAGTACGGGATAACGGTCAGTCGTCCGAGAAATGCCGGCTTAAAATGCTTCAGGAGGTCATCGTGTAGAGCGTCGGCAAGCGCATCTGGCTCAGGTCGAGTCTCTGGATCATCACACAACTTCATGACCGTATCGGTTCCTGCATTTGTTGTCATGATGATGACAGAATTACGGAAATCTATATCTCTTCCTTCTCCATCTTTCATTTGCCCCTTATCAAAGACCTGATAGAAGATATCCTGCACCCCCGGGTGTGCTTTCTCCATTTCATCGAGCAATATCACCCCATACGGCCTTCTTCGCACTGCCTCGGTCAGGACGCCACCTTCACCGTACCCGACATACCCCGGAGGCGAGCCCATGAGGAGCGACACCTTATGCTCTTCTTTGAACTCACTCATATTTATGGTTGTCATGTTTGACTCATCACCAAAAAGCAGTTCTGTAAGAGCTAATGCCGTTTCAGTTTTTCCAACACCACTCGTACCAGCTAACAAAAATACTCCTGTTGGTCTTTTCGGATCGGTTAGTCCCGCTCGACTTGTGCGAATTCGCTCAGCGATCACTTCAAGTGCATGAGACTGCCCAACAACCCGTTCTTCGAGTTTTGATTTAAGGTCAAGGACACCCTGAATTTCATCTGAGACCATTTTCCCAACGGGGATACCTGTCCAACCCGCAATGACCTCAGCAATTGCCTGTTGATCAACACAAGGGCTTACCAACGGTGTTTCGCCCTGTACTTCTTTGAGCTGCTTTTCTAATGACTGCAGTGTTTGACGACGAGCTGTGGCATCCTGCTCTGACAATTGCGACTCATCTTTTTCATCTAATGCCGCAAGAATTGTCGCACGTTCTGCCTGAATCTGTTGAACAAGCCTCGTTTCTTCATCAAATTTTGCTTTCAGAACAGCGAGTGATTTTTCAAATTCAGTTTTGCGGACACCCAGTTCCTGAAGCGCCTCGGAATGGTCTGCACCTGTACTCTGCTCTCTTTCAAGGAGATTCATTTCGACTGCAATTGCATCGATACTTCTTGCTGAGTCTTCAATCGCAGGAGGTGTTGAGGAATGACCAATCGCTACCTTTGCGCATGCTGTATCGAGCAGACTGACACCTTTATCCGGTAATTGCCGAGCAGGGATATATCGTCGTGATAATTTGACAGCATCAACAACTGCTTCGTCTAAGACTGTCACTTTATGGTGCGACTCAAGCGTAGCGACGATGCCACGAAGCATTCTGCAAGCAATACCATCAGTTGGCTCTTCCACCTTCACGACCTGAAATCGCCGGGCAAGAGCTGCGTCTTTCTCAAAATATTTTTTATATTCTGCCCATGTTGTTGCTGCTACTGTTCGCAATTCGCCTCTGGCCAAAGCTGGTTTGAGAAGATTTGCAGCGTCACCCTGTCCCGCCTGGCCACCCGCGCCAATCATGGTATGAGCTTCATCAATAAAGAGAATGATCGGTGTCGGTGACTTTTTCACCTCATCAATAACACCCTTCAAACGATTCTCAAACTCTCCTTTTACACCTGCGCCAGCCTGCAATAACCCAAGATCCAATGTCCGGATCTGAACATTTTTCAAAGGCTCTGGAACATCACCGGAGGCAATCCGCTGAGCAAAACCTTCAACAACAGCAGTTTTTCCTACACCGGCCTCACCTGTCAGAATCGGGTTATTTTGTCGTCTCCTCGTCAGAATATCCACAATCTGACGGACCTCTGCTTCACGACCCAACACAGGATCAATACCACCAGCTTTCGCTTTTGCTGTGAGGTCAATTGTAAACTGATCTAAGCCGGGTGTTTTCGTCGGCCCTTTCCTTTCGCCTGATGAAGAACTTCCATCAACACCCTCACTGTCACCAGACGACCCCCCGGGCATATAGTCCGATTCCGTTGAACGCGAAAACACCCGTGAGGCTTCACGAACCAACACCTCTGGAGCAATACGTCGAAATTCATCCGAAGAAGCAACTGCTCGCTGGGATAAAGCCTCATTTGAAAGTAGAGCCAATAATAGCCAAGCCCCGCGGACACGGCTTTCATTGTGGTCGACACTCGAAAGAAGCCAAGCTTCTTTAATCAAGTCGCAGACCTCTGGAGACAAGAGTGGCGGTCGCGCATTACCAGTTTTAAACCGGTCGATAGATTTTGTCAGATCTGCTAAGAGATTTCCCTGATCAATTTCAAAATGTTTGAGCAGCAAACAAATATCATTACCTGGCTGCTCCAAAAGTTTTACTAACCAGTGTTCTATTTCAACATTATAATTCGTTCGCGACAAACAAAGACCAGCGGCACCCTCAAGCGACCGCTGGCAGACTGGGTTCAGTTTTCCAATGAGTGACTTTAGATCAAGACCAGCCATATCTAGAAACCTTTAATGTGAAAAAATACGCCACGTGCATCACTGAAAGCCCGTTCACATTTTTTAACGATAGAAAATACTAGATGTGACCGGCAATGCATTGCCTCGAAACTACACGTGAGATTACCTTATTTTTCAGGTTTTTAAAGACTCTGCTATAAAACACCGGTCATAAGAATTCACTGAGAATCTTGTTCGTTTGATACCAAAACAAGTCTTTTTCTACGAGGTGATTTGGAATGACGTCTCGTCGCGATCACTCTCAAACTCTGCGTGACATGGTAACCACGTGGACCACCCAAGTCTTGGGCACAGAGGCACTTCTGGCTCCTGGGCAAGAAGTTGAACTGGTGGCACTTCTGCTGCTTTGAGAACCAATCGAATCTTAATTGAAAACTGTGCACCCGCTGCAAATCGAAGAAGATCACCCGCCGCTATGAGATCCGGCTGACCTGGGAGAAATCGACTGAACTTCTCTGCCCTCAACGGCCCAAGCCGTACCTCAAAAGCTGATGAGCTATCCCATACTCGGCTACCCGCAATCGCAGATTTGCCAAGAGCAGCATGACGGCCATGTGGATTACCCTGGCTTGCAAGCCGTGTACAATCTTTCTTCCGTAGAACAAGCCAGTTGCCTACAAAAGGTATTATTTCAGCATTGACTGAAAAAACATCGCTGATCATTTTCTTCAGTGATTCTGCAGTTCGAGGCCGGCTGACCAGATTCCCAACATGGTAGTAAAGTACCTCATCAGGAACATTGAGACGATCTGCTAAACCAGGTGTTCCGATGCCGATAATTGCAGCAATACAAGCCGTTAATGGGTCTGACTCACCGACAAGATTGCTTGCACGCTTCCCAACACTGTGTGCTGATTTTTGGTATTCGTAGCCGACTGCCCCTCGATACTTTACCCATGAGCGATAAAGCCTCACAGTAAAATGGTGAGTAAAAATATTGAGAAAATGTCGAAACGTTTGATCACGAAAGCGTCGTGAGCGTTCAACGACAAGTGTTGTGTAGTGTTGTGGTAATTTGCCAGTCGAACCAATCAGACCGAAACTTGATAGCTCAAGACGCACCATTTCATCGTCAGTTGTGAAGTCATGGTGATCTGTGTAGTCACCAAACCAATCTTGCGGCACGCTGATCTTAGTCAAAGCTCCCTCTGGAAATTGGAGTGAGGCAGATGACTCAAATCGTAGTGTGTCACCAAAAAACTTTTGAAGAGCCCATTGAGATGGAGTATTTTTCCCTAGTAGAGAAGGTGCCTGAGTAATCGGCCCAGTTCCTGCTGGTTTTACTAACGAATCTGCTTTTAATCCCTCTCTAGCATATCGATTAGTCAGCTGAATCTGATCGAGAAGACGGACTGCCTGAAAAAAATCATATGACTGTGGTTCTTGAACGAGCTGTCGTAGTACTTCAGACGCTTTCCTTACCAACTCTTCCATTTCGATCGACTTTTTGAAATCAGTCATACCAAGACCTTTGAACCAGATCGCGGTGGCCAGGACCACTCCTCCTGACGGCTATCCCGTTGTCTTGAAGTCGACACCAACTGAGTAAAACTATTTATGTTAACCCAAGCAGCATAAAAACGTTCCAGTACGCTGGAAAATAGAAATCCTGTCCGAAAGTCAAAGTATTCGTCATCCAACTCAACCCTCACTTCAACTCCTTGGCACACACCATTCACAGCCGTACCAACTCGAGCAGCAATACGACTACTCGAGATGTCTCGGACTCCCTCTATCCATCGCCGCTTTTGCTCAAAGTCTTCTATATTATCAAGCAGGTAGAGATGAAGCATCTCTCTCAATGCAGCTGCTGCGTCTCCGGGCTTTTCGCTGGCAAGCGAAAGGTGATTCAAAGAAAGATGTGATACAAGCTTCCATATTGCTCCCTGACCCGGTCGTACTCGAGCAGGTGCAGTTGGTCGAACAAGACATAAAATTGAACCGATTGGACCTTGGCCAGACCGAATATTCAATCTTGGTCGGTTACCGGTGAATGGCAAACGGCTTGGTAGATTCCGATTTGTACATAGTCCAGACGTATGCACTGTTTTATCTATCAGACCAATTTGCCCCTTCTGTTGGTCGACCAAGCTTAGCCAAACATCACTTGCCCCATCAACAATGCCATCGGGACGCGGCTCACGATGCATGCGCCGATGCGTCATCCATTTCACAGTGCTTGCTTCTTGCAATCCAGCAAGAGATGAACTTGTTGAAAGTTTATAGAACGGTGTAGATTCGACCGGTTCTCCACCGGGATCACTTACTTGAACTTTGTCAATTGCATAAACCTCGATCGCTCGGGCACGACGAGCATCAGGCACAACACAGTATTCTGATTTTGTTCCGTCAACAGTGAATGGGTCGAAAGGTTGTGTGAAGAGATTTACAATAGGTGAGCAGCCCAGTCGAATATTTGATCGTGAAACGGACCTTTCAAGATTTTGATCGAAGTCTGCAAGCAAAATTGAAATATGAAGTTTTGATCCAGATTTTTTAATCACACTCTCTGGAATCTTCTGAAGGTCAACAAAGAGGTACTTCTGCGGCAGTGTAAAAAACTCAGTGAGCAAGCGATGTCCAGAAAAGCCTCTAGCCTCTTCTGGCAACGCAGCCTCGTCATCCTCAAATCCTGCTGCAACGAGACACTCCGGATTTAAAATTACTGGCGACCGATCATCAGGCCCAGTTGAGACCATAATTCCGTTGCAACGAGTTAACATTGACTCGTAAAGATGAAAGACTGACTGTCCCGTATCCGCATGAAGAAAAAAGCGTAATTCATCAATCTGTAATTTTGAAATTGGTACTTTCGGTGACAGAGCTTCAAGCACTATGTCCAATACCATAGCCGTACCGATGGGCGGAATAGCTGGAAGCTGAAAGGGCGGGCCAGCAACATTAACATCTGAAATACGGATCGGCCAGACTCTTGTATTGAAACATGTTTGATAAATACATGGCTGTTCATCAACTGGTTCCGATTCAAGTTCTGTGCCACGCGGAATTTCATAACCAGATGTAAGTGATGCCTGCTTTCGATCAAGGGCAAACTCAACAACCGACATTGAGGGAACAGGACGCAGGTAGTGCGGGCACACCATGTCAAGCAAGCTATCAGTTAGTTCTGGAAAATCATCATCTAGCCGTTTATGAATATCCGCCGCGAGGAATGCTGTCCCTTGCAGTAGTCGCTCGACATGCGGATCTTGAGACCCTCCACGACCAATTGATAAACGGGCTGCTACCTTCGGATGCTGCTCAGCAAACTCGCCTGCCAATGAATGCAAAAGCGCTAATTCACGCTCGTAGTACGGAAGCATGTCGTCACTCATTTACCCACCCTCGACGTTGAATTCGCCACTAATTGAATTAAATGATGATGTAAAAAGCACCGGTTCCTTGAGGGGCTCAATAACCAGTACCGCATCTATTTCAAAACTCAGCTGTCTCAAGGAGTCACTAGCATGATTATCTAGACCTTTGGACCTGACACGAACGCCACGAAGCCTTGGTTCAAAATCGCGTATCACTTCCTCAATGAGATGCGCGATTTGCTGCCCCGCCCTTCCTTGACGGATTTCAAGGCTCTGCAGGTCCGGAAGCCCGTAATTCAGTAACGATGAGTGTAGTTCTGGGAAATTCTCGGGCAACTCTTCCAGGCATCGCCTTGAATTCAATAGATATTGAAGGTCTCTACAGACAGTATCTCGCAAAGATTCGAGAACAGCCGCTTGTTGCCAAACTGGCTCACGTGTCGTTTCAGGATCATCATCCAGAAGTCGGTCAAGAATACTTGGGCGCAGTTGCTCCCTTGCAAAAACATTACCTGTGTCCGGCACAACATTTCCTCAACTCGAACGAATACTACTTGCCAGGATTCATGACAAAATACTTACACGTTAGAATACCACACTGGTTCTAGACCCATTCTGAAATATGAAAAGTAGAGAATTGGCTCATATTTCTCTGACTTACTTAGACTTTGCCGTGTTCAACCAACACGAGTGATCAATTTTGAAGCGACTAAAACTCGAGTGATTCGATCTGCAACATATTCACTTCTGTTTCACCATCAAGTACAAAACTGCGCCCCCCGGTACCGGTAACAGCTTGATCAGGTTCGCCAACCCATTCGGTCCGCCTACCGAGTCTTGCCAAATCATCAATATCTTTTTGGCTTCCATATACTGAAGGAAGAAAAACTTCAGCATCAAAAGCATCTGTTACCACCATTTTTGCTTTTCGCCAGATAAGATCGAGCGGTTGTTTCGGAGACTGAAATTCAATCGATTTGACCTGACTCATCTCAATCCAATAGTACTTTCCCGTATGCGTTAATACTTCGAAGACCTCTGCTGTAATGTCATCGAGATCACGAATATCATCAAACTTCTTGCAGTTACCATCGATTGTTATCTGCCCAGAAAGAGCTGGCCTTGAGCACTCTGCTTTCTTTACAACTTCTCCTGCTGCGTCAGGCTGCCCGTCTCGTAACAACACGAATGCCTCAAGCCGTGCCTGTAGTGATTCAGAAGCACCATCCAGAAAATCCGGGACCCTTCCCTCGTCGAAAAACTGTTTGCGTTTTGTTTCCGCTCGTATAAGTTGCCGCACCGGCGTTGCGGCAACTGCAAATCGTGGGTCAAGTGTTATGAGAGTATCAAGCTGCTTATCGGCCCGATCATCATCTCCTGCGAGGATGAGTAATTCAGCGAGAAACCAACGATGTTCGAACTTTTTCGGGTCTGCTTTCACTGCTTCAGAAGCTAAACCAATAGCCCCGTGAAGATCGCCCTGCTTGAGCTTTTCACTTACTGTCGCCATCACAGTCCTCTTTTCACTATTTCGGGGTTAATGCCTTCAGCTGAGATACTAGCCTCTCCGAGAAGACATCTTGTTAGGGTCATAATGTACTGCTGAAATGAGACGAAGGGTCGAATCGATTCTATCAATCTGAAAATGTGGCTGTAACCGCATGACGACTTTCATGGTTCCGCCCGACCCCGGATCATCCTGCACCTCAATTTCAGCGGCCCTCAGTGGCATTTTCGCTCGAGTCTCATCTGAAGCCTGATCATCTGGACTGACATACTGATGAACCCAATCACTCAGGAATTTTTCTGCTTGAGGAGCCTCAGTGAAACTTCCGAGCTTGTCTCGAAGAATCACTTTAAGATACTGCGCAAACCGTGAGACACAGAGCACATACTGCATCATTGATGAAAGCCGCTCATTTTCTGAAATTTTTTGGTCGTCAAAAAGTTTGGGTTTGTGAAGCGACATATTAGAGTGAAAAACGGCTCGCCCATCTGAACCCGTCGCTTCAAGTGGTATCATTCCAGCCTGTTCAAACTCTTCCCCCAAATCTGATGGAATGTTAACCTCCGTCGGCCCCCTGAGAACATTTGAATTCTCAAACCCAGAGAAAGTATCCTTAGGAAGTCCAGCTACTTCCCCGCCACCTCCAACACCACGGGAACCACCCCGGAGGTTTGCAAACCAACCAGACCTACCAAATTCTCTGATAACAATACTTGCGAACGGCCATACGCCACTCATCCAAAGATTTCCGGACCCGTTGACTGCCTCGGTTTTTTCCTTGTACCGAAACCCCCGTTGTTCCCAACTCCGTTCATCTGCTGCCAAAGCGTTAGGGTGCCCAATTAAACCGTTATATCCATGCCGACCTAACACCCTCGGTAAAGGCAAGCCGATAAACCTTGATTCTTCACGCTCACGTAATGCTTTCCATTTAATAAACTGTTTTGATGCTTGTGTATCTGTGATCCTAGGGAGATTTTCAAGATCATTCAATTGTTCGCTTCCAAAAATTGTGGGTTCTGGCGATACAAGTAATGGTGCAAAGGCTGCCATTGCTGTCTCAGACATTCCTGATAACAAACTTACGTCATCCGGATGGTGACTGAATTGATGATCACAAACCAGCAATCCGTACGGAATACCTCCAGCGGTTCCAAACTCATTTTCATAGACCTTTTGCCACAAGTCAGAACGATCGAATTCAACAGCTGTTTCTTGATCTCTACGCAGCTCTCTTTTTTTTACAGAAAGAACACGAACCTTGACTCGCGGCTTGCCCCCAACCCCTGTCCCAGAGTCTGAATTAGCCCCTTCTGCCTGGTTCACAAGATAAAATAACCCACGCCAACTACCTTCAAGTTTCTGAAGTGCAGTATGGTGTAAAATCGTGTCCACTTGCACATTGAGTGCCTTGTCGATAGCAGCGACATCTTCACCGAGTTTGCAGAGTATCTCACTACGAGTAACTTGCTTTCCTAAGAGGATTCGTGACGCCGCCCACGTCCGAAAAACGTGATTGAGGTCGTCAGAAGCAAGAATAGACGCCTCGCCTCTACCTCGTATCGACGCCAGCGCAGACGTCCCTCTTTCAGCGAGAGACAGAAGCGCTGGATTGAGCGCACTAGCAGAGGAGCGAAAATCAGCGGCTTTCTCTGTGCCGGGCAGAGCTTGGACTGCCAGAGACGCTTCTACCCCACGGTCCGGATTCATTGAATTCATACGCTTCGACCGAGAAAGCCACTTACAAACAACGAACCTTAAGAGTTAGTGATTAACCAACCCCTAAGACCACGTTGCTGATCAAGTTATCAACCACTCTTAGCCGGAATCTTAGCGACTAGTCGCAGACTTGATGTTAATTCCTCTAACTGCAACCACGGACGCAAATGAGCCACAGCGTTATAGCTTCCTGGCGAACCCGGAATATCCTCAACCTTTATCTCTGCTTCCGCGAGAGGATATCTCGCCTTCACATCATCACTCGGGTGCGGATCAGTGGACACATAGTTCGCTATCCACCGCTTTAGCCAGTCCTCACAGTCCTGTCGTTCCATAAATGATCCGATCTTATCTCTTGCAATTACTTTCAAGAAATGAGCAATACGAGATGTAGCCATAATGTACGGCAGTCGAGCAGAAATTGCGGCATTCGCTGTTGCCTCAGGCTTGTCGTACTTTTTCGCCTTTTGCGTCGTCTGCGCGCCAAAGAAAACGGCATAGTCCGTATTTTTGTAGTGACAAAGCGGAAGGAAACCGAGCTTGGACAATTCAGCTTCACGGCGATCTGTAATAGCAATCTCTGTAGGACACTTCATGGCCTGATCACCATCATCGGCTGTGAAGATATGAGCAGGTAGACCTTCAACCTTACCGCCATTTTCCGCTCCACGAATTGCCGTGCACCAACCGAATTTTGAATACGCAGAGGTCATCTGGGCACCAAGAACATACGAACTATTCATCCATGAGTAGTTACCGTGCTCAACTGGCTTTGAGTTACCTTTTTCGTCAAGCTCAACCTCTTCATAGTCAAACTCTTCGACTACCTTCGTATTCTTCCCATATGGCAGTCGTGAAAGAGATCTCGGCATTGTCAAAACTGCAAACCGAGAGTCATCAGAATCACGAAAACTCCTCCACTTCGCATAGCTCTCATCAAGAAAGATTTTTTCAAGATCACGTGGCTTCGACAATTCTGAGTAACTGTCCATCCCCATGAGTTTCGGATCTGCTGCAGAAAGAAATGGTGCAAATCCAGCTGCCGCAACCTGTGACATTTTCGAAAGCGTGTCAATGTCTTCAGGGTGATTCGTGAATTCATAATCACCGATAAGTGCTCCGTATGGCTCACCACCAGGAGAACCAAATTCTGCCTCATAAATCTTTTTAAATGTTTGGCTTTGGTCAAACTCAACAGCTTTATCAAGATCTTTGAAAAGCTCTCGCTTCCCAATATTCATGACCCGTATTTTCAGTGATGCCCCTGTTTCTGAGTTCATAACAAGGTGATGAAGACCACGCCAAGAACCTTCAAGCTTTTGAAAGGCATCGTTGTGCATAATTGCTGCTAATTGCGTCGACATTGCGGCGTCAATCGCGGTCATTGCATTCGTGATTGTCTTTCCAACATTTTTGTCGAACTTTACAGTACCCTTCAAAGACTCCTCAACGAGAGAACGAATGAGTTCATTACGTCGAGGCTTTTCTACCGCCCGAGGCATCATGGTCGTTATCTGGTCAAGCAGCCCGGCAGATGACTGTTCTGCTGCAACGCTCTCTTGTTGCTGTGATTCGCCTGTGCTCATTGTATTTTTCCTTTGAGACTCATTCAAAAATTTTCACATTCGCTTGACTTAAACTATTCAAGCACCATCGCCATCACTAGAAGAATCATCACTGGAAGAGTCAGACGAATCTGCTGCATCCCCTGAACCAACACCAATCTCACCAGCAAGCGCTTTCAGCTGGTCGTCACTTTGCAAAAGTTTTTCAATCTCATCTTCAAGACCATCGGCTCGGTCAACAGCGCTCATGAGTTCGCGAAGCTTGTTTCGAGTGTCAAGAAGTTTTCGAAGTGGCTCCACCTGCTCAACAATTTTCGCCGGCTCGAAATCTTCCATCGATGAAAATTTAAGTGAAACGGCTAATTCACTTCCATCGCCAGCTAGTGTGTTATCGACTTTCATCTCAACTCCAGGCGTCATTCGCCTCATGACATCACTGAACGAGTCACGATCTATTGAGACAAATTTCCTGTCCTTCAGTGATTTCAATGGCTCTGTAGGATTGCCCGAAAAATCACCCATCACGCCAACAACAAATGGCAACTCTTTGACAACCGTAGCGCCCTCTGTCTCAACTTCGTACGTGATATGTACTCGCGGCTTTCGGACTCGTGAAAGTTTTCCGTGAACTGATTCCGGCATTATTGCCTCCCTCAAGAAGCGGTTGTGGACTGACCGCTGTGACTGGTGTGTATCTGAAAACCAACCTCGAATAACGTTTAGAATACACGATTCAGGGTGCCTGCCAAGCCCTTGCCTTTTCTGAACCTTAAAAAATATTCTTAGTATCCATCATTATTGTCGGGGATTTGCTCATCCATACCAGCTGCGCGGAAAAGGAGGCTGAGTGCTGATTCATCACGAAGAAGCTGTTTGTAATATTCCCCTCGCGACAATCGACCAAGTTTTACGATATTCCGTATTTGTGCAGCCACGAGGCTGTGCGGATCATGCGTTTCGAAATAATCAGCTATTTTCTCAAGCCGCTGAAATGCCTCTTCGCGGTTGGCTGGGTAGAGACCTCCAGCATCTCCTTCATTTTTTTCTTGTCCGTCTACACCGGCTGGATCTTCATCTCCTGATGATTCTTGAGGTATCGCACTCGGTGCAAAAACTTTTATTGCATCAATGCATTCTTCGAAAATATCACGTATCTGACTCGCAGGAACAACTGCTTTACCTTCAGACATTTCTGAAATCGCATCAACAAGCATTGCCCAAGTCTCATTTGCAGAAAGGAGATCCTTGTAAACAGCAGTGATTTCTCCGATATCTGTCTCCGACACTGCCTGTTCAAACTGACTTGGAGATACCCCTCCTCGATCAACTGCAAGTTGAAGTTTTTCTTCGTTGTCTTCGCCAACTAGTTCCCGACTACTCCGCCAATGACACAACCCATACGACTGATCTGAACGACCTACGGCAAGTGGAATGTGTAGTATGCCGGGAACCAACAGTCCCTCTAGCTCCAGACCCGCTAAGCGTTGGATTGGAAGTACCCGTTCTTCAATAATAAGAGTTTCGTCAGTTACACCGTCCTCAGGATCAGGAACTGGATAAACTTCGTTCCAGAAAGCCTCCACGAGCAGGCCCATGACCTGGAAGCCAGCCTGAAGCCCCGCAAAACCATCCGTACGACAAAGCGATTCAGTGAGCATGGCTGCAACATCGAGATCTTTTGAATTGTTTGTGAGTACCTCGATAGACTGATCTCGAAGTTGTGTCCATGTTGATCGAGCTGATGCCCAGCCACCTTCACTTTCATCCCCTTCATCTGCTCGCCTCTCGAGACGACGGGACTCTTCCCGAAGGTCCCGTAGATTGGATCGAATTGCACGGCCCTCGTCAGTTATCTGAAGATTCATCCCGCAGGGCTGCTCTTCACTTATCGCAGCCGCGAAACCTTCAACGTCAAAATCAAATGAGAGCGTCATGGCATTTTATTTTCCGTAATTGGCAAAGTTTCTCTAAAGAGTACACTCGTTTTCATCCAAATAGTCTAAAAATTACACGTTCGTGTGCTTCGAGCAGTCTTCGTCTTTCCATTTGTATCGATTGCACGTATTAATCGCTTCCTTGACCACGTGTTGGGCATGAATCGGCCCCCATTGCAGTGCTTCAACATGCTCCACAGCGCTCTTTGTTCATGGCAATCCTGAAAGGTGAATGGCCATTCATTAGTCGCCTGCAGCAAAGCCAGACTGCTCCAATACGATTCGCAAATCTGCAAGTGTTCGTGCATTAAGACGACTTGCCCAAGCAACACTAATGCCAACACGGCGGGCAGCCTCTGTGAGAGTTCTTCCCACAAAAAACTTTTCTTTGATGAGTTGCGCTTCTTTTTCCGGAAGATTTGACACAAGATCTCTAAGAAACGCCAGCAACTCTCTGTGAACAACTACCGAATCAACTCCTTTAAGATCGCCCGGCACGTTACCATCAAAACCACCAGACAAAGACGGCTGTTGCTGACGACGAATACTTGACCGATCTTGACTTTCTTTTTTCTCTGACTGAAGCGTCTTTTTTGGCTTCGATGATTTTTCCTTTATTTCGAATTCGTATTCGCCCTGCTCAAATGCAATTCGATTAAACCATGACATCTTCATAAGGCCATCGAAAATTGCACCTCGCACTCGATACCATGCATACGTCGAAAACTTAATGCCACGTTCTTCATCAAAACACCGAATTGCCTCAAGTAAACCAATCTGACCGTATGCAATAAGATCATCAATTTCAACGTATCTTCCGGTTCGGCGATGCAATCGCCACGCAAGAGCACGAACCAGACCCTGATGCAAAAGAAACACTCGCTCATGCTTCTTTGGAAACTTGCTCACGCCACCAACTTCCACCAAAGCATGCCGGAAGAAAGAAGCAATAAGGCCATTGTCAGCCCGAATAGAATTCTTGCTGCACGACGAGCCCGTTCGTCACTTCTGAGGCTCTTTCTTGTCCAGTCAAGTTCCGCTTGCTGATCATTCAAATGTGATAAGACACCAGCTAAAAAACCTTGCTTCTCCGGTTCAGGGCCGAGGGCTCCAGCAAACGCTCCGCTTAGCAATGGTAAATCCGCAGTAGTTAGATTATTTGAAAAAACTTGCTGGAGCACCTCATTCAACTGAGACGCTCCGTGTAAACGAATACGACAGAGCAGTTCAAGCAAACGAATGCGACGCTGTTGTTCTGGCAGTCTTGCAGGATCCAGCACCATCTCCGCAATATTGTCAGTCAATGGTCCCATCGCGTTGGCTGCTACCGCAGTAAGTTGATCATTCGTTGGTCGAATACCGACTGGAAAACGAACACCTTTCGCCTCTTCACGACCAGTTGGCTTACTAACCGTCTGGTCAGCATTCACTTTTGGTTGCTGTTCTGCTGATAGCAATTCGGCGTAATCAGCAAAGCCAGCCTCATTCTCAAGGCCTACGGCTAAAAACGTGACCGGGGCTCGAACGCCTAAACGATGTGTTATACGCTGAAAATCTTGTGCCTGAGCGATGGCTAATTTCGTAAGTGGTTGACTTACCAGATGTGCATAATCAACCTGCACAAGTGATAAAATTCCATTGATCGGTACGAAGGGTGCCCGTTCCATGACTAGAAGGCTGCACAATGCATCTAAACGAGATGCCTCTTCCTTCCTACCATACTGGTGATCGGAATCGCTTTTTTGATTCCGACACGCTTTTGCTGCAGCAGCAGTGTGACCAATACTGTTTAGGGTAATATACACTGCTTCTTTTGTTGCATATGCATGTAAAGGTGCGCCTGCACCAGGACTTCCTGACAAAAGCAACGGTGTCGCTGCATAGTGAAAGAGTGCTGACTCAAGCCCATTACCATCTGAGCCTAGAACTAAATAGACTGGCCACTCTTCAAGATCGACATCTTGTCTTTTCAAATCTTGAATGATTGTATTCCAAGCACTCGTGACATCTGGCCATCTTGCTGTGGGGATCTCACACCAAAGCAAGGCAGAACGATAGACCAGTATTGGCACGCTAATAAATAACAGAAGCAAAAGAAATATTTTGCCCGGACTCCACCACAACTGAAGCACAACCCATTCGCCAGCAAAAAGCACAGCACTTGTGGCAAGCAAAACAATAACAATTTGAAAGACACCAAACAGAAACGCCAGCCGGGCCGCCAAAGATGCTTGCCGAAACCATTGGATGGGGCCAAAGATGAGACGCAAGGGCGAAAGCAGGAAACTCAGTAGCGTATCCATTTATCGCCGTCCACGTTAATTAGGCCAATGGTTGGACTCGTAGTTTACAGCAAATAAAAGACGGACCAAGCCGTGACAATAAAGAACGCCCCAAGCAGAAGAGACGAAAATAAACTCCACAAGAGAAGAATACGTCCGGTGAGCGGACCACCGCCTGCTACCTCTGGTCCTGATGAAGGTGTTACCGGACGATCTAGCGATAGTTTTATGCCCTGTTTATGCGTTCTAAGCCATGCCTCTAAAGCATCCGGACGTTCCCTGTGTGTCCCCTGGAAACCCATAACTACAGCAGCGACAAAGACCTGCAATGCATTCCCTCTTGGCAAAGATGCAGCCTTTTCTGAAAGAGTGAAAAATTCGGTCGCCCTTTTTCGCGTACCGAACAGCTCTACCTCCATGGCATGATTTTCCCACCAAGCCTGTCCTGACCAAGTAATGTCGACAATGAGAAGTTCGTCGACTGCTGATGCCAAAGCATAACTTGCGAGCCGCCAATCTTCTGCTGCGGGGCCTCGGCAGATGGCCGCAGCCTTTTCGAAAGAAACACGCAGAGCAGCTCTTTCAGCTTCAACAGGTCCAGCTTCCCCACTCGCCGCACGTTTCGCCAGACCGATTATGGCGAGAATTACAGGAATTGCTGCAGATTGAAAATCTTGTGTCATACCGACTCGCTAGTTTCATTTAATCAAAGGGTCGGGACAGCAAAGATAGCAAACTCAATTGCACTTTTGCGACCTTCGAAGACAACTTCCACGCGGCGATCACCAGGTAATTGCTCTGGGTTTGTTATGAGTGTGTCTCTCAGCCGAATGCCCATCGCCTGATTCACTTGTATTGATTGCCAAGCGGGCGAATTCGTGTTGATACGAAAATAAAGCCAACCACCACGCGTTGGAAGAGGCCGTGGAATCTGCTCTGCTGTACGCAGCTCTAGCCCAGGCAAACCCAGACGAAATATACGATCAACATCCTCAGCGCTTCCGAGCTTCCAGTCCAAGTGACTATCTCCCGTCAAAAGACGGTGACACGTCTCTTCAGTCATATCACCCTTTAAAACACCAACATAGCATTCCCAGTCTGATTGAAGCCATTTCGCATCAAGAGTTGCCGCAAGTGTTGCATGGCCAGCACCAACAAAGTAGCGCTGATCAAACTCAAGATTCGTTACGCGAGACAGCATTCTCTCAATTTGTTTCATGATTGAATGAAAAATTGTTGCCAAATTATCATGGTCATAGGGCATGATCTCAGCGAGACGCCGATCTGGCTCGAATACCGAGAGTGAACCAGCAAGGCGGCAAAGCTCAGTGTAAGCTTCTCTTGGATGAATACCCGGGGCAAACGCTAAAACCTTCAGAGATCCCTGGCTTTCAAGAAGTTTCGATAACATGAAAAGTCGATCAAGATCGCCTGGCTCAGAACTTGAAAAGCCTACTTGCCGGGTTGTCGCTTGCTCCGCAAGTACCTCGACTTTTTTACCGATCATGTCGTACGTGCTGCGAATTATGTCATGGCAAAGAGGAGCCCACGCAGATACAGCAAGAACAGGCGGAAAAAAACTAGCATCAATCTCAGGAGCAGTTTCCCGGCTTGCAAGTCCACGTATTTGAGCTAACGGCAGGAGTTCATAACCAGAAAGGTCGTCCGTTGAAAGAAGGACCCGTACGTTCGACTGTCTGAACTCTACCTCCTGTTCATTTGTACCAGAGGTATCATCAGCCACTTCCTGCCGTACGATCTTGCTTCGGCATTTTTCAGTCTCGGCAAAAGCCGAGGCATTCGAGGTAAATGGTCCATATCTTGGGATACCAAGATATACTCGAATATCGTCGGTTGTTTCTTGGATATTTGAGAGCGATGCAGAAAGAGCCTCTACCTGTTTTGCTGCCGGCTCAAGACTGATCCGGTCTGGCTCTTCTCCCTGCTCGAAAGAAAGAAGCGTGCCGTCTCTAAAGCGAGCCTGACAACTGCGTATTTCTAGTTGCCTATTCGCAAGCGCTCTTTGATCTATCTCTAAAATTGAGAAGCCATAACAACAGGGATCATTCACAGAAACTGATAATGATTGCTGTTCCTCTCGGTGACGATCAGCCGCCTGAAAATGTTGCGGACGCAGAAACATTCCTTCAGACCAATGGACCTGCAAATGACGCATTTAAATTCTCTGAGCTGACGACTAAGGAATAGAAATTGAGAAAAGCACAGTTGTCATCTCGTCCCAAAACAAAGAAATATAGTCTAATATCTCAGAGTCGTGTCGCAAACGAGTGGGTAAAAACCGTCATAAATTCGTGTCTGCCCTCGTCTCTTCGTAATTGTTTGTAACAGAATACAGATCGAAAACCCAATGAGTGACACCCCTGAATCTAAATCAACACTCCCAGAGACGAATGTAAACATTGGCTCTGAGACAATGCCGTCAGATTCAAATAAGTTTGATGCAAAAAACTGGAGAGGTACGAATCGGTCAAAAGAAAAAGTAGGCGGTGACCCCTGGGCCCGCCGCATTATGTTCACGACAGCGACACTCGTTGCTATTATCACAATTGCGTTCATCAGTATTGCTCCGCTCACGACCTGGCAAACGACATGCGTCACTCTTGCGATTGACAACTATCAAGCTGGATTACAACCAATTGCATATCGAGATCTAGATATCTCTGGTATCCAAAAAGTGCTCAGCGGACGTTGCAGCCCGGCTACAGGGCGTGGTGTTGTTCGACTATCAAATTACGAAACATCAGATGCCATACGAGATCAACTCGTTGGCAAAATCCAGGACTTCAAACTTCGGCAAAAAGATGTCCTTCTGGCGTACGTGAGGGCTCAGTCTTTTATTTCCTCAACTGCCGAAGAAGGTTCCCCAACTAGAAACCATTGCCAACTTGCCGCCGCCGACTTTTCTTTAGAAGGTGGTTCGCCAAGTGGCTTGGTCCGCTGCAGTCATGTTCTCGACTCGCTTGGAGCCGGCAGCAACAACACAACGCTCATCGCTATGGATCTGGGCAATATTTCTTGGGACCCTAGGCTCGGAACACTTGGTAATTTTGTACCCAGTAAATTAGATACAGAACTTGCTGCGTTAAGCAATGGAAAAAAACACCTCGCTGTCGGTGACAGTTGGCTTATTACATCCAACGATTCTTTGGAGTTCTCTCATGTAAGCCTGAGCGACAACCGGAGTCTATTTAGCAAAGCCTTTGAACTCGCCCTACTTGGCGAAGCAGATAAAAGCCCGTGGGGAGACGCAGACGGAATCATCGAACTCGATGAACTCGCTAGATTTGTACATATAGTCACATATGCATGGTCGCGCGCAACCACCGGTGGTCGACACAGCCAACATCCGGTGATCTGGAAAATTGGGTCTGGCAGGATCCCGATTGATGAAATCCCTCCGAATATTCGTCTCATTCGTGCGCCTACACGAACGTTTGATACTGGTAGTACATGGCTATCAAAATGGTTCTCAGGGGGCTCTTCGGATCAAACAAAATTAACCCAGAAGCAACAACCTCTGACTAACGAAAATTCAGAGCCGGCAGCTAAGGCCACTGCAACAGCCAACACCCCGACAGCATCTCCTGACTCTGAAGCAAAAGATGAACTCGACAAGCCGTTGCCTGAAAAAAGTCAGGTGAACACGACCCAACCAAAGAATAAAAAATCAGATTCTCAGCAGAACAATAGTGCGAGCTCATCTCAAGATGACAAGAGCCAGGTAGAAGAATCTCCTCTTCAAGACAACACACCTCAGGAAGGTGGTGTGCAACCGGAAAGCCCACAAAAATCGAATAAAAAGAGTTCGACAAAAAAGGACTCGACAGATAGCCCAAAGAGTAGTGACCCGAAATCCAAGAAGCCTCGAGTCAACACTGTTGTTGATATTTGGCAACTACTCGAAAATATAGGCCGACACCCCCAACGCAACAGCACACTCAAGATTGGTTTAAAAGACTACGCGCCTCACGTACTCAACGGAGCAAGTCATTACATTGCGCTCGCTGAACTTACCGAACTAGAAGGTGGCAAGAGAAGTGATGAAGCAAGATCATTCCTGAAGTCTCTTACAAGATCGCTTCAAGAGATTGACGCAAAAAAAAGTTTGGGCAATGACATGTCATCGCAGTCTTCTACCGCGGCCATAATTGATGAAGCAATTGAATCGGGAACGGCTTCTCAAGTGCAAGAACCCTGGCTCAATCTTCCTGAAAAAGTAGGCCAGCTTCTCCAAGCGAGAAATGATGCAATCTTTTCTACGAATGATGCGATAGAGCTCAATGGTCGACTCTCAGGAGGCAACCTGCCCTCGACCGTAGACGAGCAAGTAATTCGAAATTGCCTTGATGAAGTCACAGCCGCAACTCACTTAATAAACACCTACAGCAACCAACAAACGAACGACCGGCGGCTAATGAACCTACTTGATTCACAAACGCAACTGTTATTACATAAAAATGGATCACTGAGGGAGTTTATTGATACAACAACCACGACGTTATTGGGTGGTACTCCAGACGAACCAACAACGGCATATCACGAACTAACTAGAATCCTTGGCTCACCTGCGATCACCCAGTCGACTAGAAGTCGCCTAAAAAAACAGTACTTATTAGGGACCAGAAAAAAACCTGCACTTACTACCAATGCACTCACTCCCGCGTCGCACGCAGCCATAAGAACAAAACGCTTGCTTACAGAATCAGACCTTTTGCAGATAAGGCGATTAGTAAACCTACAACTCGATTTCTTTTCGGTAGCACTAGGCTTCAGTGCAAAAGACAATGCTCCCGAAATGATCTTGCAGCTCGGCGAGGACATACAAGAGGCACAAACCAACCTCGAAGATCTTTCTAAGATCTCGACTTTACAAGATAACGATAAGCTAATTGACAAAGTACTTGGACTGGGCAGGGTAACTGCCAAGATTTTCCAAAAACTTAAGTCCCTTTCAACGTCTCGTGAGTTTAGTGATCCCCAAGACCGGATTAAGAACGACTGTCTGGCTGGTGCTTTACGTTCACTGGACTGGCGGGATGCCTTTGCTGCTAATAGCGAAGTAATCCTTCCACCTCCGAACCTCCATTTGCCCGAAAGGTTACCGCTCACTCTTGAAATCGCAAACAATACATTTGATGAAGACCGCATCGGCATCAATGCTACCTACGAGGGCCCAAGCAAAGAGATATTCGAGGACCAAGTCTCTTTTTCATTCGATCCCGCTGTATTTCAACTGTCTCGATTAAGTGGTGATCTAATAGGCCGAAATATAAAATTCTCAGCATCAGAACTTGGTTGGAGGGGCAATCAAGCACGCTTCGAGGTAAAGCGTCTTGCAACCTCAACCCTATTCACGAAAGATCAGTCTGCAAAAATTCAAATGACCCTACATGCAGGCACCAAGAATACGTGTGCAGAAATTGTTTTACCGTTACTAAACAGTCGTGACATTGTCCTTGCCGCACGTGGTCATCCTCTTACCGTTGTCGGTCCAAAAGATTCAAACGGATGGACTCATATTGCATACAAAGCAAACAAACCCATTGATTCCACTGGAATTGGCCGTGCATCAACCGCGCCAACACTTACCCTACGTCCATGGCCATCTGGCACCACAGAGTGGGAATTAGGAATTGAAAATCTCTCTGACATCAAAAAGCAGGTTACAGTGCAGGTATTTTCGGCACAAAATGATCTCATTAAAACAACCGCCTTGGAAACCTTTCAAGCACTTGCCGCAGCAATTAATCAAAAAGAAAAATCACTAAAGCCAATACTAGTCGCCAAGAATATAACCCTTCAATCAGACACCGGGGTAACGAGGGTTAAGCTTGCTCCTCCTGCAGAGAAAAGCGACCAGGAAAATGAGAGTGGTGAGAAACAGAACGAACCGGAAAAAGATATTTCGGAACCTGAAACAAAAGGAGCACTCCCCTCACCAGATGCGCCGGAAAAACAAAAAAAAGACATTCAAGTGGGAAGTGAACTTGCGGTCGTTGTAGAAGATTACACGCAGATTGGAACAACGAACAAAATAGTTTTTCGAATACATCTAACGCCAATTCACCCTAGACATTTCGTTGATTCAAATGCCGTCTATGACGCCAGCCGTCGTGAAATACGGGTCCTTTTGCGTCCACTTTCTCCTGCAGTTGAAGCCTTTCCACCGGCAGGCCTTGTCGCATCGCTCAAACCACTACTTGCACCGAGCCGCAATCAGTCTCAAATTAAAACTATGCCTTCTGTTGTCTCTAGAAAACCCGACATACGCATTCAAAAGTCGACGTTATCAGATTTTGCTATAGCAACATGGACTGGTCCAGATCGTGGACAGGCTTACTTTGCTCTTGATATCAATGATTATCCTCGCGCTCTCATTTATTCCTTAGAATGTTCGCCTACAACTGACAAGGTTGCTCAATACCCCCAGTATGACTGGAGAAGCATTCGTATAAAACAACCAGAAACACTGCGCACACTTGTCCGTTCACCAACTGCCGTCATTCCCTTCTCCCTCGAAGTCGATGCCCCTGCTGACACCTTTCAAACCGCACGTGGTGACAGCGGTTCCATTGATATTGTCTTTCGTCCAATCAGTGTTGGGTCTGCTAGCCGAGCTGGTGAACAGATTGCATGGTCTGGAAGAAATGACCGACAAATAACTTTCAAGATGCCTAAAAAACTGAAACAACTTTCAGTCACCACTGAAGTCTCTGACTGGAAAGTAGAGGCGAGTGGAAAGGGCTTTTCCAATGTTGATGTCACTGCTATCGCACGAGTTTCATTCGCTGGTAGACAGACAAGTGCAACTGACAGCAGGACAATTGTCTTTGACGGAACAGCCCCCCAGATTGATTCACCACCATCAGCGTCAGTAATCGTAGGTAGAGAACTTAAGATTCCAATACGAGTAGCTGATGATGTATCAGATGGATTTTTTATCGCACCAGATCGTGTTCGACCAGGAGTTTCTGGACTTGCAAATGTTGAATGGGCCGTAGATATAAAAGGGCTTGGGAAACCAGAAAAATGGGAGCCCGCGGTTTGGCTTGGTGACGTTCGATATGAAATTAATCTTAAAACGGAA
>MDTC01213692.1_pt1 | contig 24777 bp, 20 predicted proteins | sample 811181 | NCBI WGS metagenome assembly MDTC01 (sample SAMN05326644, study PRJNA326480) | marine metagenome | isolation source: seawater | place: Pacific Ocean: North | collected 2011
CTTCTTAAATGACAGAACCCGGCTTATAGATTATCTGGCACACTTATCCTCCCTAATTTAAATGTTCCTTTTTTGTACTATCTCTAGCTAAAACTATTATATTGACTAACGTATCAAATCCCATATTATCCCAAATAATCCCAAATTGGAGGATTGATTGATAGTAATAAAAACAAAAAGAAAATTTAAAAAGTATGTTTCTGTCGAGTTACGAAAACAAAATAGACAAAAAAGGAAGGGTTTCAGTGCCAGCTACATTTAGGTCTTATTTAACAACCCAAGGTTATAATGGCTTTGTCTCTTATCCTTCTTTTAGCAATCTTGCTTTAGAATGTTGCACGCAGGATAGAATCGAAAAACTATCAGACTCAATTGATACGCTAAATCCATTTGAAGAAAAAAGGGATTATTTTGCTACTGCTGTTTTATCTGAAAGTTCAAACTTTATTTTTGACTCTGAAGGCAGAGTACAGTTTTCAAAAAAACTTTTAAATTTTGCAAAAATTAAAAGCGACATCTTATTTGTCGGTCTAGGAAAAACTTTTCAAGTTTGGAGTCCTAAAAATTTTGAGAAATTTAAATCGTTTGCACGGAAAAAAGCCTTACAGAGCAGATCAACACTTAAATGGGATAACAAATAACAAATGAAAAAAAAGGGGGAGATATGAGCATTAATATAGGAGGAGGCGAACTAAAAGAATTGAAACCTAGAATATTAGTTATGGGGATTGGTGGAGCAGGCGGAAACGCCATAAACGCTATGATCGAGTCAGGATTAAGTGGAGTAGAGTTCGTGGCTGTAAATACTGATGCACAAGATTTAAGCGCAAATAAAGCGGACGCAAAAATTCAAATTGGGATGAATTTAACTAAAGGCCTTGGTGCAGGAGCAAAACATGATATTGGTCAGGCTGCTGCGGATGAGTCTTTAAATGAAATAATAAGCTATATTCAAGGAAGTAATATGATTTTTATTACCTCAGGAATGGGTGGAGGAACTGGCACAGGAGCTTCACATATTATTGCTAGAGCAGCCAAAGAATTAAATATTCTAACAGTAGGTGTTACGACACTTCCCTTTTCTTATGAAGGACCGAAAAGAATGAGAAGAGCAGTAGCTGGTTTAGAGGAACTAAAAAAACATCTTGATACGGTCATAGTCGTGCCTAATCAAAATCTTTTTAAAATAGCAAACGAAGGTACAACACTCAAACAAGCGTTTACTTTATCTAATGATGTTCTTAAACACGGCGTTCAAAGTGTTACAGATTTAATGGTTAGACCAGGTATGGTTAATTTAGATTTTGCTGATGTAGAAACGGTAATGAGTTCGATGGGAAAAGCAATGATGGGCACAGGAGAAGCAGAGGGCGAGAACAGAGCGAATGCTGCTACTGAAATGGCTTTAAACAATCCTCTTATAGATGAGTATTCATTAAAGGGCGCTAAAGGTCTATTAGTAAATATTACTGGCGGAGAAGACATTACTTTATTTGAAGTAGATCAGTCCGTTAATAAAATAAGAGCAGAGGTTGATCCAGAGGCTGAATTAATATTTGGGGCGATTCAAGATGAAAAGATGAATGGGAAAATGAGAGTTTCGATAGTCGCCACATCTTTGGATGGACAAAGACCTGAGTCAAAGACAATCTTAAATATGGTTAATAGAATACAAAATAGAAATCCTGGATATTCTGAAAATATATTTAAAAATCCCAATATTGAGAATACTATCAATTCAATTGATGGCGCGACAGCTCTAAAACTAGACGAACAAATTGAAATTGAACCATCCTCTCAAACACTAAATGAGACATCAATAGAGCATAATGAAGAAAATATAAATCTCACTCAAGAAAATGTTTCTAGTGGTATCTCATTAGAGAATGCATCTTACTTGGAAAATAATATTGATACTAATAACAAAAATATTTCAGATGAATATACCCCAGAACTTTTTTCCGAAGAAAAGAAGATATTTGAGAATGATAGTGACACAGATACAAAAGAAGAAATGCAAACTCAAAAGTTATTTGATCAAAATGCATCAGACGAAGAAGAATTTGAAATTCCTGCCTTTTTAAGGAAGCAAAAGTTTTAATGTTAATCTTGATTGATAATAATGAAACTACCCCACATATCACTGGAAGGAAAACATCTTCCAGTGATGCTAGATGAAGTTTTAGAAGTTTGTAACTCAAAAAATGATGGATTATTTATGGACTGCACTTTTGGTTCAGGGGGTTATTCAAAAGAAATTCTTAAACTTAACCAATCAAAAATAATTGCGTTAGATAGAGATAAAAAAGTAATTGGGATAGCGGAAGAATTGAAAAACAAGTTTCCGACAAGATTTTCGTTTTATAACAAAAGATTTAGTAATTTGGATGAAGTTGCAAAAAAAAAATTTGATACGGTGATATTTGATTTAGGAATATCTTCTACACAATTAGATGATTTATCAAGAGGGTTTTCTTTTAAATCAAAAAATGAATTAAATATGTCAATGGGTTTGACGGATTTATCTGCAAAAAAGGTAATTAATAATTTTAGTGAAGATGATTTAAAAAAAATTTTTAAATTATTTGGTGAAGAAAAAGATGCATCAAAAATAGCCAAAAATATTATTAAGAAAAGAAGTATCAAATCAATAAACACCACTGATGAATTAGTAACCATTATTAAAAACTCAAAAAAAAAAGATTATAAAAAAAAAATTGATGAAAGCACAAAAACATTTCAGGCTATACGTATTTTTGTTAATCAAGAAATATCAGAATTAATCGAAGGCATAACTAAAGCAACTAAGATTTTAAAACCTGGTGGTAAATTAATAGTAATCAGTTTTCACTCAATAGAAGACAAAATTGTGAAATTTTATTTTAAGAATTTTTCACAAAATCAATCTCGAACCAATAGATATTTTCCTGAAAATAAAATTAAAAATACTTTCTTATTTAAAAATTATAAAAATAAAATAATCACAGCTTCTACACAAGAGCTTAAAAAAAATCCAAGATCTCGATCAGCAAAACTAAGATTTGCAATACGAAGCAATGAAGAATTTGAGGATCCAAAAGAATTAAGAAAGAAATTTCAACATCTTACAGATTTGGAGAAAAAGATTGCCTAATACAAAATTGATAATTTCTATAATTGTTTTCTCTCTCTCATTATTTTGCATATCAATTATTAAAAACAAAACAAGAATAATAGAAAAAAAAATATTGACTTACGAAAAAGAAATATCAGATCTAAAAAGAAATTTATACGAGAGTCAACTTGATTATTATTATTTGACCTCACCCGAGATGCTGCAAGAAAAAATAACTTTTCTAACTAACGATGAATATAAGCACATGAGTCTTTCAAAAATATACCTTAATTATAATGACTTTATTTCAGAACAAAGAAAACTATCAAGAAGATAAATTATGAAAAGACAAAAAAGTAAAAAAATTGCAAATAGAAATCAACAAAGTTTTTACTTTGAAGATTATTTAAGCAAAAATCAAAAATTTAAAAAAGATAAAAATTTCTCAATAAACGAAGACAGAATATATTTACTTTTTTTTTGTTTTTTTTCTTTAATTTTTATATTTTCGCTTAAAATTATATTTGTCTCATTTCAAAGTTCTAATTTTAAAGAAACAAGTAATTTTAAAAATACTTTTAATCCCTTAAGAAAAGACATAGTTGACAGAAATGGAATTTTATTATCTAGAAATATTCTAGCTTATCACGCTGCTATTAAACCAAATTTAATAAAAGATAAGAAAAAATTTTTAGTAAAAATTAAAATAACTTTACCTGAAATAAATACTCAGACATTAAAAAAAGACTTAGAACAAAAAAAATATTTTTATTTAAAAAAAAGATTAACAGACTTACAAAGAGAGAAATTGTGGAAACTTGGTGAGAAAGGTATAATATTTGAACCTTTTCAAACAAGAGTATATCCTCACGCAGGTCTTTATAGTCACATTTTAGGGCAAACAGATTATGATAATTATGGTATTTCTGGAGTTGAAAACTATTTTGATGATTTTTTAAGAAACAGAAAAAATATTTCTATTCCTCTTAAACTATCATTAGACACTAACATTCAATTTCTTGTTAAAAGTGAACTTGAAAAAGCTTTAGATGTTTTTCAGGCTAAAGGTGCTGCCTCAATTTTAATAGACTCTGATAATGGAGAAGTTTTATCATTAGTGTCTTTACCCGATTTTAATATTAATGAGAGAACGAATTTAATGGGTAAAGAGTATATGAACAAAATAACAAAAGGTGTTTTTGAGTTAGGATCAATTTTTAAAACTTTTACTGTTGCATTAGCTTTAGAAGAGGAGCTGGTAGACTCTAAAACATCAATTAACAATATTACTAACACGATAAAATGTTCAATTCATAAAATTTCAGATATTAAAAAATTTCCAACATCAATGACTGTAGAGGACATACTAATACAGTCCTCTAATATAGGAACTGTCAAAATAGCAAAAATAATAGGTGAAAAAAGATATAAAGACTTTTTAAATAGAATTAATATATTAAATAGTCCGAAATTAGAATTAGATGAAATCGGTAGACCAATTTCTTTTAATTGGAATAAATGTAAATTGGAAACAATTTCATTTGGTCACGGTATTACCACTACTCCACTTCAAGCTGTGACTGCGTATGCCACTTTAATTAATGGAGGAAAACTAATAGAACCCACATTGGAAATGGGTAAAAATAAAAATCTTAGACCTCAAAGAGTTATTTCAGAAATAACTAGCAAAAAAATCAGAACAATTTTAAGAAAAGTTGTTACAGACGAAAAAGGAACAGCAAGCTTGGCAAATATTTATGGTTATAATGTTTCTGGTAAAACTGGAACATCACAATATTATAATAATAAAAACAAAAATATTAATACTTTCATATCATTTTTTTCTGTATCTAAAAAAACTTACACTCTTTTAGTAATGCTAGATGACCCGCAAATCGCAAAAGATCTAGTATATAATTATAGAGGAATGAAGATTAGGGGCACTAGAAAGGAAGCAGGTTGGAATGCTGTCTATTCCACCGGCAAAATTATAGAAAAAATTGGACCTATTTTAGCCATAAATAATAAAGAAGTTCCTTCTCATCATGTTGTTAAAAAAAGTAATTAAAAACTGCCCAAATGAATTAAAAAATACTCAAGTAAGAGGGCTGTCTTCAGATACAAGAAATTTAAAAAAAGGGGAATTATTTTTTGCATTAAAAGGCTTTAAAGAAGATGGTGATAAATATATTCAAGAAGCTTTAAAAAAAGGGGCTTGTGCGGTTATATCATTAAAAAATTCTAGAAAAAATTCTAAGATAATCAAAGTTGAAAATGTTAGAAATTTTCTAGAAAAAACTTGTTCTAAATTTTTTAAAAGTAAACCCAAAAATATTTTTGCAGTCACAGGTACAAATGGAAAAAGCTCTGTTGCTGAATTTTTTCATCAAATATTAACGCTTAATAATATTCCAGTAGCGACTATTGGCACTCTAGGAATAAAAACAAAAACTATAAAAAAAAATAATCTTACTAGTCCAGATATAATAAGCTTACATAAAGAACTCGTTAAAATAAAAGAAAAAAAAATTGACAATGTAATGATAGAAGCTTCTAGCCACGGTTTAGTTCAAGGTAGGTTAGAAGGGATAAATATCAAAACAGGAATTTTCACTAATTTTAGTCAAGATCACTTGGATTATCATAAAAACATGAAAAATTATTTAAATGCCAAACTTATTCTTTTTAAAAAAATATTAAGAAAAAATAGCCCAATTATCATAGATAAAACTATCCAAGAGTTTCAAAAAATTAAAAAAATTTCTTTAAAAAAAAAACTAAAATTATTATTAACAAATTCTTTTCAATGCAAATATGACTTTAAAAACTTTATGCTTGTAGGAAACTTTCAAAAGAAAAACTTAATAATGGCTATTATTGCAAGTGAACTATGTGGCTTGAGTCAAAATAAAATCTCAAAATGTTTAGGAAAGTTGAAAAACGTAAAAGGAAGAATGGAGTTGGTGAGAGTATTTCCGGACAATACAAAAATATTTATTGACTTTGCACATACCCCAGAAGCAATTAGTGCAGCAATAAACGCTTTAAAATCTCACTATAAAAAAAAAATAACAATTGTTTTTGGATGTGGTGGCGAAAGAGATAAAGATAAACGAAAAAAAATAGGAAAAATTGTCAATAAAACTTGTGATAAAATATATGTTACCGATGATAACCCTAGGAATGAAAATCCGAAAAAAATAAGAAAATCTATTTTAAAGTATATAGACAAAAAAAAAGGAAAGGTAATTGAAATTGGCAATAGATCCAAAGCGATTAGTGCGGCAATTAAAAATTCAAGGCCGAATGAAATAATTTTAATTGCGGGTAAGGGCCATGAAGACATTCAAGATTATGGCAAGGTAAAAATTAAGATTTCAGATTTTAATATAATTAACAGTATAAAAATAAAAAAAAAATATTTCAAAAAAAGATATCGATATTTCAGAAAATAAAATCTTAATAAATAAAACTCTTAATCATAACTTAAACAAAGGTTTTTTAGGTGTTTCTATTGACTCAAAATCAGTTAAAAAAAGAAATCTATTTATATCAATTAAAGGAAAAAAAAATGATGGCCATAATTTTGTAAAGGAGGCAAATTCAAGAGGTGCAAATTATTGTGTCATATCTAAACAAGTTAAAAAGATACCAAAAAATAAACTAATCAAAGTTACAAACACCCATAATTTTTTGAATAAACTAGCTTGTATGAAAAGAGATCATTCCAAAGCAAGAATTATAGCTGTTACAGGTAGTTCAGGAAAAACATCAGTTAAAGATTTAGTTGGTAATTTGTTGAAAAATTTTGGAAAAACTTATTTTTCACCAAAGTCATTTAATAACTCCTACGGAGTACCGCTTAGTCTAACTAATTTAGAAAAATCACATAATTTTGGAGTTTTCGAAATTGGAATGAGTAGAGCAGGTGAAATAAACAAACTTTCTAAGTTGGTCAAACCCGATTTAGGTATAATTACAAATATAGCCGAGGCACATATTGAGAATTTTAAAAATTTAGATCAAATTGCAAAAGCTAAAGGTGAAATTATTAATAATATTTCACCAACTGGAAACTTAATTATTGATAAAGATAGTAAGTACTTTAACTTTTTCAAATCAAAAGCAAATAAAAAAAAAATAAAAGTAATATCTGTAGGGTATAACAAAAACGCTGATGTCAGAATTATTAAAGTAAAAAATTTTTTAAAATTTAAGATTGTTAAAATTAAATCAAAACAAAAAGAATATGAAATTAAAATAACCAATAAACATGAAAAAAATATCTCATTCGCAATAGCAGTTTTAGAATGTTTAAATTTAAATATCGATAAAGTTATAGATAAGATCAAAAATATTGAAACTTTAGAGGGCAGAGGTAAAATTTACAAAGTTAAATTAAAAAATTTAAACTTCAATTTGATAGACGAGAGTTATAATGCAAATCCTTTATCAATGAAAGAGTCAATAAAGAATTTATCAAGCATAAAGATTGATAGCAATAAATACATTTTATTAGGAGACATGTTAGAACTTGGGAGGAAATCTAAAATATTGCATAAAAATCTTTCTCCAGTTATTAACAATGCAAATATAAGAAAAGTATTCGTTTATGGAGACAATATTATTAATACTTATAAAAATGTCAAAAAAAATAAACGAGGTAATATTTTACAACATAAATCTGATTTTAATGAGATATTACTTCCAATTTTAAAAAATAATGATTATTTAATGATAAAAGGTTCTAATGCTACAGGGTTGAACAAGATATCTAAAAATTTAACTAGAGGAAAAATTAATGTTATTTGAATTGTTAACATCGTTGGTTGATCAGTACTCCTTTTTGAATGTTTTTAGATATCTTACTTTTAGAACTGGACTCTCATTAATGACATCATTGATAATTGTTTTTTTAATTGGAAGTCCTTTGATTAGAATTTTTTCTAAAATGGATATCACGGGACCCATAAGACAAGATGGGCCTATTGATCATATTGTTAAAAAAACGGGAACACCAACTATGGGAGGAATAATAATTATTATCGGGATGTTAACTAGTACTTTCCTTTGGGCAGATTTAAATAATATATATATTTGGTCTTTAATATTTATCTCTTTAGCTTTGGGTATTTTAGGGTTTACTGATGATTTACTTAAAATAAAATACAGAAATTCAACAGGACTTAATTCTAAACTTAAATTTTTTGGACAGTTTTTAATTGGGTTACTTACTTTACTAATAATAATTTATTTTTCTGAACATGAATACTTAAATAATATTTATTTTCCCTTCTTCAAAAATCTAATTTTAGATCTTGGGTTATTTTTTATTCCTTTTGGGTTATTTGTAATTATTGGTTCTTCGAATGCAGTTAATTTAACCGATGGATTAGATGGTCTAGCGACAGTCCCTATAATGTTAGTAGCACTCTCTTTTACTTTTATAAGTTACGTTGTTGGAAACGTTATTTTTTCTGACTACCTTCAAATACAATATATTCCTGATGTTGGTGAAACTGCGATATTTTGTGGAGCAATAGTTGGCTCTTGTTTAGGCTTTCTATGGTACAACGCGCCGCCTGCAAAAATTTTTATGGGCGATACTGGTTCACTTTCATTAGGTGGATCATTAGCAGCTGTTGCGATTATTGTAAAACATGAAATAGTTTTAGCTATAATTGGAGGTCTATTTGTTTTAGAAACAGTTTCAGTAATCATTCAAGTAATTTCTTTCAAACTAACCGGTAAAAGAGTTTTTATGATGGCTCCTATTCACCATCATTTTGAAAAAAAAGGGTGGGCAGAGTCCACAATTGTTATTAGGTTCTGGATAATTGCAATTATTTTAGCTTTGATAGGTCTTGCAACACTTAAATTAAGATAATGAGTGAATTATTTAATTTTAAAGATAAAAGTTTTGCAGTTTATGGTTTAGGATTGACTGGTAAATCGGTAATAAAATTTCTTAAAAAAAATAAAGTAAAAAAAACTATCATATGGGATGATCATTTATTTAATTTAAATATTAAATTAAGAAAAAAATTTAAAGATAATTTAGATTTAGTAGACCATATAATTATTAGTCCAGGTATTAATATTAATAATTCTATACTTAAAAAAAAATTATTAAAAAATAAAAAAAAATTGTTAACAGACTTAGACTTATTTTTTTTAAAAAATAATTTAAAAAGGTCAATCGTCATAACTGGAACAAATGGAAAATCAACTACCTGCTCACTAATTCATCATATTTTCATAAAAAATAAAATTAAAAGTCAGTTAGCTGGCAATATTGGCAAACCAATATTAGACATTAAATTTATTAAAAATGAAATTTATATTATAGAAGCCTCATCTTTTCAATTAGAAAACTCAAAGTTTGTTAGACCTTACTGTGCAGCAATATTAAATATTACTAAAGATCACTTGGACTGGCATGGTACTGAAAAAAATTACATTAAATCAAAATTCAAAATATTTAAAAATCAAAAAAATTCTGATTTTGCTTTTATCAATGACACAAAATTAAAAAAAATATTCCGTAAAAATAAATTTTTAGGAAAATTAAACTTTATCGAAAAAAATCCTCTTAAGATTAATCAAATACAAAATAATTATTTAAAACTACAATCAAATAAAGATAATATTGCTTTTGCCTTTCATATATCAAAAAAATTTAAAATTAAAAAACTTAATTTTTTAAATTCTCTTAAATCATTTAAAGGATTAAATCACAGGCAAGAATTATTTTTAAAAATTAAAAATCATATCTTTATTAATGACTCAAAAGCCACTTCATTTGAGGCCACTAGATATGCTCTAAAATCAAACGACAATATAATTTGGATATTAGGAGGGAAACCTAAAGAAAATGATAAAATCAGGATCAATAAATTTAAAAAAAAGATAATAATGGCCTATATCATTGGCAAACATCCTAATTTTTTTTCAAAACAAATAAATAAAAATATTAAGTATGAAATTTATAAAAATTTAAAAATTGTAATAAAAAAAATATTTCAATCTTTAAAATATCATAAAAAAACTACCATTTTGTTTAGTCCAGCTAGTGCATCATACGACCAATTTAAAAATTTTGTTCAAAGAGGTGAAAAGTTTAAAAAACTTATTAAATATTATGCTAAAAAATCTTTTTAATTCAGAGAGATTGAACAATTATTGGAGAAATATTGATAAAAATATTTTATTCAGTTTTTTAGTTTTATTTTTTTTAGGAATTTTCTTTTCATTTTCATCTACGTCTTCATTAGCAGGTGAAAGATTAAATAAAGATTTTTATCATTACTTTTCTAGACATTTGGTATTTGCTGTGTTGGCTATCTCAGTAATGCTTGTAATATCATATGTAAAAATATCTTTCTTAAAAAAAGCTATTTTGCCAATATTTATAATATCTCTCTTATTACTTTTTTTAGTTCCATTAATTGGTGTAGAAATAAAAGGTGCTAAAAGATGGTTAGATTTAACTTTTTTTCGACTACAACCTATTGAAATTGTTAAGCCGTTTTTTGTTCTTGTTACAGCCAATTTAATAAGCAATAATAAAATATCTAATTATAAATATTCTCATTTTATTAGTCTAATTATTTTGTCAATAATAATTTTTTTACTTTTAAATCAACCAGATGTCGGACAATCTATTTTATTAATAGCCACTTGGATATCTTTAATTTTTATTTCAGGATTTAAGTTAACGTATATTTTAATTATTTTTGGTACTTTAATTTTTTTTTCATTTATTATTTTAACAATATTTCAAGAAAAATTTGGTTACATTTCTCAGCGAATAGCTACTTTTTTTGATCCAACAAAAGGAGATAGTTTTCAAACCGATAAAGCGATAGCAGCTATAAAACAAGGTGGCCTTAAAGGCCAAGGCATGGGAGAGGGAATATTAAAAGATAGTGTGCCCGAGGCACATACTGATTATATAATTGCTGTTATTACAGAGGAGTTTGGTTCTATAATTTCTATAATGGTAATAACAATTTTTTTATATATTTCATACAAAATTATAAAATATTGTATTAAAAATTCTGATGAAAATTCAAAAATTTCGCTTTGCGGTTTATCTTCTTTATTAATTTTTCAAACTTTTATACATGTTGGTGTGAATACAAGTTTATTACCAACTACAGGCATGACTTTACCATTCTTAAGTTATGGAGGCTCGTCTTTAGTAGGAAGTTCAATTTTAGCAGGAGTTATATTAAACTATACAAAAAATAGGTTCTACGATGAGTAAAAGTAATAAATATATTGTTATAGCAACTGGTGGAACAGGCGGCCACATATTTCCTGCTCTTGGTTTAGCCAATTATTTGAATTCTGCTGGATTTAATACAGTTTTAACATCAGATAAAAGAGGTATTAGATTTATCGATAATTCTTTAATAAAAAATACAAAAATAATTGAAGGGACATCCTTAAATAAAAAAATGTTTATTTCATTTTTTAAAATATTTATAGCAATTTTAAAATCGTTAATCTTTTTAGTTATTAAAAGGCCAAAGTTTATTTTTGGAATGGGTGGCTATGCATCTTTTCCATTGTGTTTTTCTGCAATAGTCTTGAGAATACCTTTTATTATTTATGAGAATAATATTTTAATGGGAAAAGTAAATCGATACCTTACTCCTTACGCTAAAAAAATCTTTGTAGCATATGAGGAAGTTGAAGGTATAAACCAAAAATATAATAAAAAAATTGTTATAACTGGAAATATTTTAAGAGAGAAAATTTTAAATTTTATCAAAATAAATGAAAAAAGTAATACAGACACCGTTATAAGTATCCTTGTATTAGGCGGAAGTCAGGCAGCTGAAATTTTTGCAAAAGTATTACCATCAATTTTCATTCAATGTAAAAAGAATAATATGAAAATTAAAATTTTTCAGCAGTGCTTGCCACATCAAATTAATCAATTAAAAAATACTTATGATAAAAGTAAAATAGACTACGAACTATTTAGTTTTACTTTTGATATATTAAAATATTATAAATCAACAAATTTAGTAATTACAAGAGCCGGGTCCTCCGCATTGGCCGAACTTTTAAATTGTAATATACCAATAATTACAGTTCCATTAGAGTCTTCTGCTGAAAATCATCAGTATAAGAATGCTCAGTATTTTAACAAAAAAGGTTATGGTATTATGATAGAAGAAAGAAATTTAAGAAATAAGCTGTTTGATTTGCTTCACTCTATACATGAAGATAAATCAGTAATAAATTCAATAAAACAAAATCAGAATAAACATACTGATAAAAATGTTTTTGATATTATTAATAAAAAGATAATAAACTTATTTTATGAAAGTTAACGTTGGTCAAAAAGAAATAATTCACTTTATCGGTATTGGAGGCATCGGGATGAGTGGACTTGCACAAGTTATGAAAGTAATGGGTTTTAAAGTTCAAGGTAGTGATATTAACATTAATAAAAATATCGAAAATTGTAAAAAATTAGGTATTAAATTTTTTATTGGGCAAAAAAAAAAGAATATTAAGAAAGCCACAATATTAGTCAAATCATCCGCTATTAAAAATAATAATCAAGAAATTAAAGAGGCCAAAAAAAGAAAGTTACCAATTTACGAAAGAGTTGAAATGCTTTCAAATATTGTATCTTTAAAAAAAAATATAATTGTTTCTGGCTCACATGGAAAAACAACAACGACATCTCTTATTTCAAAGATCTTATTAAAGTCAAAACTTGATCCAACCATTATAAACGGAGGGGTAATAAATTCTTTGAACAGCAATGCAAAACTAGGAAAAGGTGATTGGACAGTTTTAGAGGCAGATGAGTCAGACGGAAGTTTTTTAAAAATTCCAATCAATTATTCGATCGTAACTAATATTGATTATGAACATATAGATTTTTATAAAAATTTTAAAAATTTAGAAAACTGTTTTATTAAGTTTATAAATAAAACTCCCCCAATTGGAAAATGCATTATTTGTATTGATGATAAAAATATAAAAAAACTTAGAAATAAGATAAAAACAAAAAATATAATTACCTATGGTTTCAGCCCTATAGCCGACTACCAAATTATTAGACCAAAATATAATTTAAGTAGTTGCAAATTTGATCTAATAATCAAAAATTTTTTAGGTAAAAAAGTAATCTTTAAAAATATTGTGTTAAATTTAATAGGTAAACATAATATTTTAAATTCTGTAGCAGCGATAAGTGTTTGTCTTAATTTGGGAGTAAAAATCAAAATCATCAAAGATGCTTTGTTACAATTTACAGGAGTGCAAAGAAGAATGACAAAAATATTTGAAAAAAATAATAGTGAATTCTATGATGATTATGCTCATCACCCAACTGAAATTTCTTCAGTTCTAGAAGGAATAAAAAAAGTCTCAGGAAAAAAAAAAATTACTTCAGTATTTCAACCTCATAGGTTTACAAGAGTTAATTCCCTCAAAAAAGAATTTTCAAAATCCTTTAAATTTTCGGATAGAGTAATTTTGTGCCCTGTTTATGCTGCGGGAGAAAAAAATGACAAAAGATTCAATTTAATTAAATTTGCAAAATTGATTTCTTCTAAATCGAAAGTACAAGTAATATTGATTAATGATGAAATAAATTTAATTAATTTTTTTAAAAAAAATCTTGTTAAGAATGAAATTATAATTGGTATGGGGGCAGGATCAATTTCAAGTTGGATGAGGAATTTACAAAGAAATATATGAAACATAAATTTAAAGATTTAGAAAAAAAATTTGGTAAAAACATTATTTTTAACGAAATTTTATCAAAATATAGTTGGTTTAATCTTGGAGGACCGGCAAAAATATTATTTAAACCAGATACTGAGGATCAGCTAATAAATTTTTTTAAGATTATAAAAGATAGTTTTAAAATTATATGTATTGGCGCCGGGTCAAACACTTTAGTAAGAGACGGAGGTTTTGATGGTGTTGTTATCAAGCTAAGTCCTAAGTTTTCTTATATCAAAAAAATTAACAACTATTTGTTGGAAGTTGGCGCTTCAACATTAGATAAAAGACTTTCAAATTATGCTGCAGAAAATGAAATTACTGGATTTGAATTTTTGTCTTGCATACCTGGTTCAGTAGGAGGAGCTATAACAATGAATAGCGGTTGTTATGGTGATGAAATCTCAAATATTTTATCTTCAATTAAAACTATAGATCATAGGGGTCAAATCTTAGATATCAAAAAGGATGATATAAAATTTTATTACAGAGATACTAGTTTACCTAAAGATCTAATCATTTTATCTGCTAACTTTGAAATAAGAAATGGAAATAAAAATCAGATTTACGAAAAGATGAGCAAATACTCTCAACAAAAAAAAAATTCACAACCCACGCAAGTCAAAACTTGCGGAAGTACATTTAAAAATCCTAAAGATAAGAAAGCATGGGAATTAATTAAGAATTCCAATTGCAGTGAAGTATCTTTTGGTAAAGCTAGTATTTCTCCAAAACATAATAACTTTTTTATTAATGAAGGAGGAACGTCAGCAGAAGATATCGAAAAATTAATTAATCATGTAAAAGAAAAAGTTTTTGTACAACAAAATATTAAACTAGATCTAGAAATTAAGATAATAGGCAAAAACATTTCTCAATGAAAAAAAAAATTTTAATAGTATTAGGAGGAAATTCAAGAGAACGTGAAATAAGTATCAAGACAGGAAAAGCTTGTGCAAAAGCCATCAAAAGATTAGGTTATAAAATTATTACTTTTGATCCAAAAAAACAGTCATTTTTAAATATATTTAAAATTAAAGTAGATATAATTTTTAATGCTCTTCATGGAGAAGAAGGGGAAGACGGATTTGCTCAAAGTTTCTTTGAATATTCAAAAATACCTTATACACACTCTGGTGTTTTGTCTTCAATGAAAGCAATGAATAAAGTTATTTCTAAAGGAATATTTCTGAAAAACAAAATTTTAACACCACGTTTTTTTTTAATTAAAAAGAAACAGTTTTATTCAAAGAATATAAAAAACATTTTAATAAAAAAAAATTTAAATTTTCCCGTTGTTGTTAAACCTAACAGTGAAGGCTCAAGTATTGGTGTCAAAATTTGTAAAAATTTAGTTAAATTAAAAAAATGTATAAGTTTACTTCATAAAAGATTTGATACATTGCTACTTGAAGAATTTATAGGTGGGCAAGAAGTGCAAGTCGCTATTTTAAATGGAAAGGCTTTAGGCGCAATAGAACTTAAACCTAAAAGAACTTTCTATGATTATAAGGCAAAATACTCTAAAGCAGCTAGAACAAATCATATTATGCCAGCAAATATTCCTAAAAAAAAATATTTTGAAGTTTTAAAAATAGCTGAAAGAGCTCACAAAATTTTAGGTTGTAGAGGTGTAACTAGGTCAGATTTTAAATTGAAAGATAATAAGTTTTATTTATTAGAAACAAATACTCAACCTGGCATGACTTCTTTATCTCTAGTACCAGAAATAGCTGAATATAAAAATATTTCATTTGATAAATTAATTAAAAAGATAATATTAGACGCAAGCATTAATAGATGACAAAGTCTCGGATAATATTAATTTCTTTAATACTGATTGTAATATTAAGCACTTTCAATCCAATTTCCTTCAATTTAGGATCCACTTTATTTAAAATAAAAAATATTGAAATTGAAAATACAAATATAATTAAACAGGAAAATTTGTATAAACTTTTTAATTCTGAATTATACTTCTCAAACTTACTTTCAGTAAACGAAGACAAAATTTTAGATGTATTAAAAAATAATAAGCTAATAAAATCAATCGAAATAAGAAAAATTTATCCAAACAAATTAAAAATTAAAATTTACGAAAAAGAACCAATAGCTATTCTCAATAATAAAAAAGATACTTATTATTTAACAAAACAAGGAGAAGAAATTAAATATTTTAATAACGAAATTTTAACTAACCTACCGAAGATATTTGGTAGTCAAAAGAACTTTTTAAAGATTTATTCAAGTTTAATTGATTTAGATTTTCCAATATCAGACATTAAATCTTTTTATTATTTTGATATAGGTAGATGGGATATTATGTTAAAAAACTCTAAATCCATAAAACTGCCTATAAATAATTTTGATGAAAGCTTAAAAAATTATAAAAGTTTAAGTCAAGATCCAAATTTTGAAAAGTATACTACTTTTGATTATAGGATTAAAAATCAACTTATTTTAAATTAAATGGAAAAACTTGGAAAAAAAAATCTTTTTATCGAAGTAAATGATAAAAATTTTATATTAGCTGTTGGGATTTACGATGATCAATTAAATTTTAAAATTGTTGAAAAAGAAATTATTCCCTCAGCTGGAATTCAAAATGGAAAAGTTGTAAATCTGGAAAGCGGTGTTGATATATTAAAAAAATCTATAAGTATAATAGAAAACAAAACAAATTATGTATTTGACAGTGCCAATATAATTTTAAATCAAAATGATTTTGATTGCATAAATGTAACTGGATTTAAAAAATTAAATGGAAATCAAATTTTGTTAGAAGATATATCTTTTATTTTAAATAATCTGAAATCAAAATTAATGGAGATTGAAAAAAACAAAACTATAATTCACCTATTCAATACAAAATATTTTTTAGATTACAAGACTCATAAAAATTTACCAATAGGATTATTTGGTGATTTTTATTCACATCAATTAACGTTTTTTTTGATTAAAAAAAATGAATTGAATAACATTGCTTTGCTTCTTAGTAAGTGCAATCTAAATGTTAATAAAGTTATTTTTAAAAGCTTTACAGAAGGAATTGATCTAATCAATACTGAGAATAAAGATACTTTCTTCAAAATAATTATATTCAAAGAAAAAATTAAATTGATTTACTTTTATAATTCAGCATTTTGTTTTTTTCAAAATTTCAATTTTGGCTCAGATATAATTTTAAAAGACATATCTAAAGTTTGTTCATTAGAAATGTCAAAAGTAAAAAAACTTATAACAGAAAAAGAATTTGAATTATCAAATGATACGGATAAATATTTAGATAAAAAATATTTTGAAAATAATAATTTCAGAAAAATAAGTATAAAGCTTATACACGATATCTCTGCTTCTAGAATAGAAGAAATAATAAAATTAATTTTTAAAAAAAATAAAAATTTAGATATTTATAAAACTGGTGATTTTTCTCTACATATACATTTTGAAGATAAGGATTTTTTTAACAAATTTAACAAAATTTTTAAAGTTTATTTTTCAGATAAAGAAGTTTATTTAAAAGAGTTATTTAAAGAAGATGTTCACAAATCTATAAATATTTTTGGCGACCTCTTGAGCAAAGGCTGGGTTAGAGAGGCTATTCCAGTTATTAGTAAAAAAGAGTCCTGGATTACAAGGCTATTCTCTAAAATTTTTGAATAAGTTTGTTTTTTTTTGAAATATTTTTTGTTTTAAGAATTTTAAGCTTATTTTGTATACAACTACAATGGTATCATCAAATCAGAAAACAATTAATAATCCAATTAAGTTGAAAGGCATTGGACTTCATAATGGAGAAAATGTCGAGCTAACAATTAAGCCAGCTCAAGAAAACTCAGGCATCAATTTTTGCAGAGTTGATCTTCATAATAGTGAAATTATATCTGCAAATTATAAAAATGTAGTTGAACCAATACTTTGCACTAAGATTAAAAATAAAGAAGGAACAACCGTATCTACAGTTGAGCATCTTATGGCAGCTTTTTTTGGGGAGGGAATTGATAACGCTTTAGTTGAAGTTAATGCACCTGAAATACCAATTTTAGACGGTTCAGCTAATGAATTTGTAGAGGCTATAAGATCTGTTGGAACAAGAGAACAAAACGCCCAAAGAAATTATGTAAAAGTAAAAAAGAAAATAGAAATTATAGATGGATCAAAATATATTTCTATAGAACCATCTGATAATGATTTGATAGTAGACTTTGAAATAGTTTATGAGAACCCATTAATAAGAACAAGAAGAAAAGAATTCAAATTAAGCAAAGACAAACTTTCAGACATATATAGCTCTAGAACTTTTTGCTTATATGAAGATATAGATATGATTAAAAGCAAAGGATTAGCTAAAGGCGGTTCGTTAGATAACGCAATTGTAGTTAAAGATAGCGAAATATTAAATGAGGAAGGTTTGAGAAATAGACACGAATTTGTTTACCATAAAATATTAGACTGTCTTGGTGATCTTATGTTGTCTGGAAACAGAATGTTGGGACATATAAAAACTTCTCAAGGCGGTCATGCGCTAACAAATAAATTACTTTTAAAATTTTTTTCAGACAATTCAAATTGGTCTATGGAGAGCAGCAAGTCAATATACGAAAATAATTTAACAAAGCCGATAAAAAGGCCACTTTCAGCAAGTACTCAATAAAACATAATTTTACCTAATATATTTTTTTTGATATGTATACAAAATGTATCCAAAGTATTTCTTAATTATTCTTTTACTCTTTTTTATCACATCATGTAAAAAAAAAGAGGATATATCTATAGCACCACCAGACGAGAAAGAAGCATACGAATTATACGAAAAAGCTGTAGTGTCAATGAATGAAGGAGAGTTTTTTTTTGCTGCAAAAATATTTTCTGAAGCAGAAAGCATTTTGCCTGTTGTAGAACATTCGGCTAAAGCAGCACTTATGTCAGGATATTGTTATTATTCTATTAATTTTTATGACGAAGCTATTTCCTCATTAGAAAATTTTTTAAGAAAATATCCAACTGATAAAAATATTCAGTATGCTTCATATTTAATTATTCTATCAAATTACGAACAAATACTTGATGAAAAAAAAGATTTGAATCCATTGTTGTTATCAAAAAAAATGATACAAGATTATATAAAAAAGTATCCAGATACAGACTATTCTTTGGACCTAAAATTTAAATTAGGTTTAATTCAAAATCAATTAGCAGCAAAAGAAATTTATGTTGCCAAATATTATATAAAAACTAAAAAGTGGATCCCAGCCATTAACAGGCTTAAAACCGTAGTAAATGATTATCAAGAAACAATTTTTATAGAAGAAGCCTTGCATAGGCTCGTAGAGGTTTATTATAACTTAGGTTTAATAGATGAGGCAAAAAAAGCCGCAAAGATACTCGGTTACAATTTTAATTCCAGCAAGTGGTATGAAAATTCCTATTCATTATTAAATAGGAATTATCAGAAAGAAAAAAAGATATTAGAAGATCAGTCAAAAAAAGAAGAAATTGGGTTAATTAAAAAAACCATTAATAAAATTTTAAAAAAATGAAAAAGGACAGTATTTTAAAAAAATATATCAATAAAAAAAAATTGATATTAAAATATAATCATCATTATTTTAATTTAGACTCACCTCTAGTTACTGATGTTAAATACGATAAAATAAAACAAGATCTTATAAATCTTGAAGAAGAGTTTACTTTTTTAAAAGAAACAGAGTCAATACAAAATAAAGTTGGGGCACCCGTAACAAAAAAATTTAAAAAAATTAAACATGCTAAACCAATGCTTTCACTTTCAAATACCTTTAATGTAAAAGGGATGGAAGATTTCGTAAGTAAAATTTCAAATTTTCTTAACTCCAAAAGCAAAGATTTTAATTTTTCATCTGAACTAAAAATAGACGGAATATCTGCATCTTTAACCTACGAGAAAGGAGTTTTAACAAAAGGCCTGTCTAGAGGTGACGGAGTTACAGGAGAGGACATATTAGAAAACTTGAAAACTATAAAACAAATACCCAAAAAAATTTATGACAAAAATTTACCCAATGTTTTGGAGGTAAGAGGAGAGGTTTATATAGGAAAAAAAGATTTCAAATCCATAGAAAAAAATTTTGCCAATCCTAGAAATGCTGCAGGAGGATCTTTAAGACAAAAGGATTATAGAGAAACTAAAAAAATTCCTTTAAAATTTTTTGCTTATGGGTTTGGAGTTATCGAACCATTAATTTATAAATCACAGTTTGAGTTTATCATGAAACTAAAAGAATGGGGATTTAGTGTTAATGAGCATAATAAATTATTAAGGAGTATAAAAGAAATTGAGATCCATCAAAAAAAATTAGAATCGATAAGATCTTCACTTGATTACGACATAGATGGAATAGTTTATAAAATAGATGACATAAACTTACAAAAACGACTTGGAAACACATCTAACTCTCCTCGATGGGCAACGGCATATAAATTTTCTTCTGAAAAGGCAATATCTATAATTGAAAATATATTAATTCAAGTTGGAAGGACTGGGGCGATTACACCTGTAGCAAAAATAGAACCAGTTACAGTCGGTGGTGTCGTTGTCTCTAACGCAACTTTACATAATCAAGATGAAATTTTAAGAAAAGATATAAGAATAGGTGATACTATAGTTATTCAGAGGGCCGGAGATGTAATTCCTCAAGTTGTATCTGTAAATATAAACAAAAGGAATAAAGAGACTACAAAATATATTTTCCCTAACAAATGTTTATGTGGAGGAAAAATTATTAAAGAATTTAATTCAACTACTAACAAAGAAGATGCAGTACAAAGGTGTATCAAAGAATATGATTGTCCATTTATTGCAAAAGAAAAACTTAAGCATATAGTTTCAAAAGAAGCTTTTAATATTGAAGGATTAGGAAAAAAAGTAATTGAGCAATTTTGGAAATTAAAATTAATAAAAAATCCTTCAGATATTTTCAATTTAGATTACAAAAAAATAGTTAAACTTGAAGGATGGGGAGATCTATCAGTAGAAAATTTGAAAAAGTCAATTAATAAAGCAAAAAATATTTCTTTAAATAGGTTTATTTATTCAATAGGTATTAGGCATATTGGGCAAGAAAATGCAAAAATATTAGCTAGTTTTTTCAAATCAATAAATAAATTTTTTGAATTATTTGATGACAGAGAGAGAGAAGAAATTCTGAAAAATTTAAGTGATTTAGATGGAATAGGTGATACACAAATTTTTTCTATAAAAAAATTTTTTAGTAAAAAAGAAAATAACTCAATTGTAAAAAAATTTATAAACTGTTTAGATATTCAAAATTTTAAAGATTTAACAAAAAAAGGAAAACTCAGTAATAAAAATATAATGTTTACAGGTGGATTTGAAAAAATGAGCAGATCTGAGGCAAAAACTCTTTCTGAAAATTTAGGAGGAAAGGTATTAGGTTCAATTTCAAAAAAATTAGATATACTTGTTGTGGGGAATTCAAAACCCACAAAGAAAAAAATTGAAAGAGCTAAAGATTTAAATATAAAAATTTTTACAGAAAATGATTGGTATGATCTTTTAAATACTTGAGCAAGAATTCTTTAAAAATTTTAGTTCATTTTTATTCATATATTTTTTAAGATTGTTAAAAACACTTTTATGATATTTGTTAAGCCAAGAAACTTCTTTTTTATTGAGAAGATCTTTTTCAATTAAATTTTTATCTATTGGTGCATATGTGAGATTTTCAAACTTATTTTTATTTTTATCTTTTCTAACAAAAATGAGATTTTCAATTCGTAAACCAAATTTACCTTTTTCATAATAACCTGGTTCATTAGATAATATCATACCAGCTTTTAATTTTACTTTATTATTTTTAGATATTGCTTGAGGACCTTCGTGAACATTTAAATAATATCCAACACCATGTCCTGTGCCATGAGCATAGTCAAGATTCATCAAATTTAGATCTTTTCTAGCTAGTTTATCCAATTCATTTCCTGTAGTGTTTTGAGTGAGTTTATAGTTTGATAAATTTAAATGACCTTTCAAAACTTTTGTAAAAATATTCTTAATTCTTTTCTTATTATTATCTAGAGATATTGTTCTAGTAACATCTGTAGTTCCAAAATGGTACTGTCCTCCAGAGTCAACTAAATATATATTACCTTTTTTTAAAACTTTATTAGTTTTTTTTATAGCATTATAATGAACAATAGCTCCATTTGACCCAGTGCTCGAAATAGTAGGAAAGCTTAAAGTTTTAAAGTCTTTAAATTTTTTTCTAAATTTCAAAAGCTTTTTTTGAGCTGAAATTTCAGTTATTTTTCTTTTTTTAAAGTTGCTTTTTATCCAAAATATAAATTTCGTTAAAGCTGCTCCATCATATTTATGGATCTTTTTGATATTATTAATTTCAACATTATTTTTTTGTGATTTTAAAAAATAAATAGGGTCAGTATCTTTTAAAATATAATTATTTTTTTTTATAATATTACTGTAAAAAATCGAACAAGTTAGTTGATCTATTGAAAAATTTTTATTTTTAATATTTAATAAGAAATCTTCTAAATCTTTTATTTCAAATATATTTACAAAATCCAGTTTTTTTTTGAACTTATCATCTACTTTTTTCAAATTGCAAAAAAGAAAAATTCTCATTTGTTTGTCGATTAAAAGAAAACTATTAGGAATTGGTGAAAAATCTGAGTCATTTCCTCTAATATTTAATAACCAAGCAACATTTTCTGAAGAAGTTACAAGCATTACATCTATATTATTATTATAAAAGTATTTTTTTAATTTTTTTATTTTTTTTTGACTAGTTTCACCAGTTATAGATTTATCTAATACATAGAATTTATTATTTTTTAATTTAATATTTTTATTTTTTTCTTTTAAGTTTATTAAACTATTGTTCATTGCAATAAATTTTGCACTAAGCTTTTTTTCAAATTGTTTAATAGAACGCTCATTAAAAAGCTTTGGATCAAATCCTATTTTTTTATTTTTGATATTTAAATTATTTCTGATTTTTTTTAGTGGAAGAGTAACTATTTTGAAGTTTTTTCCACTTTGATTATTTGCTTGTACCGTATATCTTCCATCAACAAAAAGAAAATTATCACTTTTTAAAATTAATGCTAAACCGTAAGAGCCGGAAAAGTTAGATATATGTTGAAGTAAATCTTTATTACAAGACACATATTCACTAAAGAATTCATCGTTTTTGGGAATTATATAACCATCTAAATTAAAATTTTTTAACTTATTTTTAAGTTTATTTATTTTTTCCATTTAATTAATCTTTTTTTAAGCCTGTCCCATCCAGGACTTCTATATTCATCACCTAATTCAATTGAATTATCTTGATTAAAATCGAATTCATTGTCTTTTTCTTTTTCTAAAGTATCATTTTTTTCAATATTATTTTCCGGTAGCTCATTAATGAATCTTGATGGGATAGCATCCATCCAATCACCTTGATAAGCTCGTCTCATAGCAAAAGATAAGAAGGCCTCTTTTTTCGCTCTTGTTATTCCAACATATGCCAATCTTCTTTCCTCTTCTAATGCGAAGTCACCTTTTTCTTGTAAAGATTTTTGGTGCGGGAACAAACCCTCTTCCCACCCTGGGAGAAAAACAACATCAAATTCCAATCCTTTTGCTGCGTGCATAGTCATTAAATTTACTTTTTCGCCTTCCCATTTCTGATCTGCTGAGGTTGCTAAAGAAACATGTTCTAAAAAATTTTGCAAATTATCATAATCTTGCATTGCTCTTATCAACTCTTTTAAATTTTCTAGTCTGTTTTCGTTTTCTAAATCTTTTTTATTTTTTAAAGCAGAGGAATACCCTGATTCATCTAAAATCATCTTTAACAAGTCATAATGTTTAATAGATTTAGCTTCATTTCGCCATTTCTCAATCATTTTTATCAATATAGAAAATGTTTTTTTAATTTTCGGTTTGAATTGATTTAACTCAATTAAGTTTATTATTGAGTCTTCTAAACATAATTTTTTTTTTGATCCAAACTCATAAATTTTTTTTAAAGTAGCATCGCCAATACCTTTTTTGGGAGAACCAATTACCCGCTCTAAAGCTAGATCATCAAATTTTTGATTTATAATTCTTAAATAACTTATTGCATCTTTTATTTCAGACCTTTCATAAAATCTAATTCCACCTAAAACTCTATATCCTAAACCAATTTTGAGAAATCTTTCTTCAAATTCTCTTGTTTGATAAATTGCCCTTACAAGTATGCTTACATTATTTAATGAGTATTTTTCTTTAATCTTATTTTCAATAATATCACTTATACCTGCTGCTTCATCTTTTCCATTACTATAGCAATTTAATTTTACTAGTTCACCATCAGATTTAGATGACCAAAGTTTTTTACCCACTCTACTATTATTATAAGAAATTAAGCTGGACGCAGTTTCTAAAATATTTTTTGTCGACCGGTAATTTTGTTCGAGTTTATATACTTTACAATCTGAATAAATTTTATCAAAAGTCAAAAAATTTTTAATTTCAGCTCCTCTCCAACTATAAATTGATTGATCATCATCTCCAACACAACAAATATTTTGGTTAGAGTTTACGAGTAACTTTAGCCATTTATTTTGAATGAAATTTGTATCCTGGTATTCATCAACTAATATATATTTAAAATTTTTTCTATATATCTCCACAATATCATCATTATTTTCAAATAATTTTACTGTAAATAAAATTAAATCACCAAAATCCATTGCATTTAAATCTTGTGTTTTTTTTTGGTAAATTGAATAAACTTTTAAAATCTGATTTTCTAAAGGGTTATTTTTTTCTACTTTGACATCGTCATGCATTAAACCTTTATTTTTCCAATTGTCTATAAAAGCAATTATAAATTGAGGTGAAATTTTTTTGGCATCTATGTTCTCTGCCTCAC
>MDTC01010394.1_pt1 | contig 24765 bp, 25 predicted proteins | sample 811181 | NCBI WGS metagenome assembly MDTC01 (sample SAMN05326644, study PRJNA326480) | marine metagenome | isolation source: seawater | place: Pacific Ocean: North | collected 2011
CTCAAAATCTTTGTTGTATATACCCTTAAGAAATAATGTATGAATGATCATTGTAACGATAACGGTTAATAATATAATACTAACAATTGTTATAATAGCCCAAGGTATATAATTTAATTTTGAATCATCAGACATTCGATTATTATAAGTAATTATGTTTTTCTGATAAAAAAATGATTACATATACTTGTATACATTTGATACAGTCACTACAGCTTACTCTATGAATCCGTATAAGTTATTACATACAAATGTTACAGATTTACCAAAAAGGGGGTCAAAAAGTTACAAAAGTATAACTTATGAGAATTATAGGATTGGGAAACAAGATATATCTAACACTATGCTTTCAAAATGTTTAAGTTGGTTTAATAAAAAAGCTCCTTTGTCTACACTACATGAAAAAAGCAGATGTCGACAATATCTAAATTCACAAACAAGAGACAAAAAAGGTATAGAACTTACAGCTTCAGAATATATGGTATGGAGTAATCCTTTAAAAAGATCTGCCTTTATAAGGAGTAAAATATCTAAAAATGAATTTATACCAGTAGAGATAGGTCTTAATAAGAATTATGAAATATCTAAAATAGCATTTGTATTGAAATCTATAGGTAATAACGATAACGCCTCTATATTCTCAACAAGGGGGAGAGTTATTTATATTTGTATGGGGATAGATCATGGTATTAAAACATGGTATATAACCAATGGCTATAAAAACAGAAATAACTATAAATCAAAGAATGGAATAAAATATCTTACATCTGAACAAGTAAAAAATTTATTCAGTTTATAATTATAATGGGATATATGTATGTACCAAATTGGTTCAATGGATTAATAAAAATTTTATTAATCCTTATTTGTGTTATATTGTTTACTTTATTTATTACTGTATATGGATTAAGACATATTGTAAGAAATAATTGGTCGGTTTATAGATGTGATCCATTTGTTATGCCGTTTGCTGGGTTTTTCGGTTACGAACCTGTTTCTAATTTTAATAACTGTATTCGTTTAAATGTAAAAGAGACATCAAAACCTTTATTCTCTCCTTACAATGATGTTATAGGTGCATTCCAAACTAATTTGAATGCCCAATTAGGTAGTTTAACAGATGTAGGCATCACAAGTAATATCTCAAGAACAAATACTACATTCGCATTGAGTGATATTATGGGAAAGATGGGTAATGTAGCTACTACAACAGAATTTCTAATGATTAAAATTAAGAGTATATTTCAAAAAATATTAGCACTATACATCACTTTATTATACGCAGGATGGTCCATGATTAAAGGTATGGAAGCAATCGCAAAAGATAAAGGTATTAAAAATGGTATGAAATTACTAGATTCCGTTTCTAATTTTTAAATTTATATTAACATTAATAATGTGGTGGATAACAGTATTTATTGTGGTTTTTTTTACTATAATTATTTTACTTTCTCTTTATTCAACCGAAATCAAAGGTAGTTTCTTAAAAAAAGATTTAGCGTGGCCTCCTTACATATCAAAATGTCCTGATTATTGGGAGTTAAATGAAAAGGATATGATTTGTAAATCAAATAACATTAATATTGGGGAAAATACAGACGATTGTAAGAGTTTTGTACCTTACAATGAAGACATGTCCCAAGAAGAAAAAGATTCAATACACCAAAAGGCTAGAGTATGTGACATTTCTTGGCACGGGGTTTATTAATAAAAATGGTATAAGGACATATGAAGAATATAGTATTATACAATGGCACACATTGACTATTACAACGGTGTAAAAAACATGATGGATATTATGAAAGACTCTCACTCCTGTCTTATTCGGCGTGTATGTCAGGAATTAGGTGCAGATGATAGGGCGGATGAGATTGTTGCTAAATACGTTGATGGATCAATCAAAATGAAAAAATTCAAAGATGATAAAGCACCAAAACATGCTAAAACAAGTTATATGTTTTTTTGTGTAGATAAACGTGCTGAACTTAAGAAAAAACGCCCCGACTTAAAGTTTTCTGAGATTATGCAAATTCTATCTAAAGACTGGAAGAAAATCCCAGAAAAACAAAAAGAAAGATACATCACTGCTGCTGAAAAGGACAGAGACCGTTACGAAAATGAAGTAGAAGAATACGAAAAACAATTGTATAGCAGCACAATGAACGAATAGATTTAATCATTTTTTAATTTTGACATTTCGTGTCCAAGTTCATAACAAAATTGATTGTATTTTTTCCAAAATTCTTTATTTATGGTGTGTTTATTTGTCTCGTTCGTCTTTTTCTTAAAGTAAAAGGGACGTTCATCGTATTTTAAATCAGGAATTTTAGAAGTTGGTTTTATAGGTATAACTCTGTTTGATTGTAAAACTAGACCATTTACTTTATTTGTTACTTTGTCTTTCGTATAAGATATTGGTTTACATCTTAATAATGTATCCAATTTACTTAAATAAGCTAAAGTAAAATTTAATTTTGGTAATTCATCAAATGATTCTGCATATATTATTTTATAATCAGGTAGTATGTTACCTGCTAATACAGGTATAAAAATATTATTATCGAGTAATATATAAACAGTTTCTAAGTCTTTATTTAAACACTGACCCTTTATTGATATCCTATTTGTCTTACAGTAAGATATAATAGTATCAATATTAACCGGTCTATTGAAATAACCATCTTCTGATAGTTTTTTTATATAATTTGTGTTTTGAACGACTACACAACTTTTACGAAGTGGTATTATACTCGTTATGATATCTTTTGTTTTGAATGAATATTCATGTGGATAAATAATGTTTCCCAAATAATTTGTATTTACCTTTATTATTGATTCATAATGTTTTCTTCCAGATATTTTTGAACAATATACAAATACATGTTTTGCATCATTATAATAATAATGGTTGTCATCGCCATTGGAAGGACATATATAGTTAACACCCTTATCTAGCTTTTCAAATATATACATATTCAGTCCACGTTTAAAAATAACACCAGGATGACATAAAATACCCCAAAAAAATGAATGAGATATCTCTATCTCTGGATCTTTTATCATCTTTATTAAAGTTACTGATGCTGTAAAAATACGCTTTAAATATTTATCTTCAAAGCCCTCTATAGATTGCTTTTTCTTCCAATCTTTAAATTCATCCAAATTATAATTCTCCTTTTCAAACATCTTTATCAATTTGCCCCCATGTATTGATAATATAACCTCCGCCTTTGATAAATTTGAAGCAATCACGTTAAACAGTTCCTCAATTGTATCAGACTTATCATAAAATTTACATATTACATTTAAAAAACTCTTATTTGTATTTATAGATATCCCTTCTCTTACATAACATGACATATTTGGTACAATATTACCAGAATTTACGCTATTTGAGAAAATGTTCTTTGGATTATCTAATAAACGGTGAAGATTCTCATCAAATGATCCAAATGCTTTGTCTTCCAAAGGAAATACTAACTCTTTCTTAACATACGCTTTTGAACTTTTTGGTATTTTTTTAGATTTAGTATTCTTTTTTTTACTTTCTTCGACAATAGAAACATCTTTATCATTATCCTTATCCTTTTTTTTACTTTTGTATCTACAAGGTGGTAGAAGATTATCAGGATGTTTTAATTTTTGGCCAATATATGCTCTATATTCCTTTTTATCTTTGTTTTTAAATATAGTATATTCTTCAGGAGAAACGTTCTTCTTTTTTATTATTTCTGGTGTAATTATTTTACCTTGACATTCCGGACATTGACCCTCTTTTACATAACTCTTTTTTATTAAATCATCTTCTGATAAAGGGATCATACAATTCCAACAAAAATATTCACATGCAATATACCAATTATTTCTATAAAAGAGCGAGTCGGTATAATTGTACCTAGATTTATCTATTCTTTTTTTTTCCTCATTTGTAACAACTATAGGATGTGCTAAAGTAGGTGGTTGACACCTATTAGAAAAACCAACTGACTTGTCATTCTCAGTATATTTATAATTAAATAATTCAGGATCCATCACTTTCAAACGATCTAATCTATAACTATTATTTAAAGACCATTTCTTCAACGTACCTAATTTTTTTATTTGAATATTATTTTCTTCTGTTTTTGTTTCATCTTCTTTAATTTCTTCGACATCATTATCTGCCGCATCATCACCATCGCCGTCATTCTCATCATCACTATCCCATACATTGCTCTCATTATCCCAATCATTCTCTTGACTTTCATTATCCCAATTATTGCTCTCTGTTTCCCAATCAGTTGTCTTTTTTGATTTAATATTCTGCTCTGTTATGAACTTATTCAAATCATCTATATTCTCAATAGTATTGCCTTTCTTTGAATCCGTAGAATTAAAGTACGACCAAAAAGTGTGCAACACAATATCATATGCATACTTCGCCTCAAACCAACTTTTCACACCCGTTAAAGTAATACGAGTTTCTCGATCACTTGTTCCATTAGCTATATCTATAATTGGACCCTTTGTCTCTGTGGAATTTAATAGTTTACGATCTAAATTATCTATTTTTTTACTAGCATCTTCTTTAGTTGTCATATATATTGTGGTAACTCTATTAAATATATCCTCTTCATCCCGATCATCTCTATTTACAGGTATGTTTTGATTTAAAACAAAATTTAGATTATCTGAATTTAAATAATTTTTAACACGAATGAAATTTACAGATTTCCCGCTTTTTTTATTAACATAGTAAAATGGTATCAAAGAATCCAAATAGTCTTTCCATTCCAACGGAGATTTACCTGATTCTTTCAAACCATTATAATTCAATTCAGCTACAGTAGTCATTGTTCTAATTTTAATATTAGAATCAGATATTGGACTAATCTTTTTAGCCATGGATACATTTGTAGATATCTTGAATTTATTTACAACATCAATGATTCTGATTTGTATATCATTTATTATATTATTCCAATCATCTTCATACAAATAATCACCACCATGAGATGTTCTAAAAAATACATTGACTCCACCCTTTTTATATATTTTAACAGTTAGATATTGACTTTTGTATAATATTTTCAATGATAATCCATGAATACCTTGTGATATACTCTTCTTCCTGAATGTTTTCATCTCTTTATTGTTTTTTTTAGCCCAATCTTGTTTCGCTTGGTGCTTCTTTTTTGAATCATCGTATAATTTTGACCATTTTCTTAATTGAGTTACATCTGCAAATTTCCTGTATATTTTCCTTCTTGTCTCATTATTATCATCATAAATCATAAATGGAATATTAGAGGACAATGGAAATACCTCAAATATTTTTTCTATATTTAACCATTCACGCAATTTATTAGGAACTACATCTGATGACATAAGAGTGCATGCGAAACCCTTTTTTATATTATTATACTGTATTTGTTTGTTTGCAAGATATGAACTTTTAAGTAATTTATTGACAATTAATGTATGCTCTTTAACAATATCTGTATCATATGGAACATTCCCAGAATAAAGTGCATCAGTCTCTAATATATCACGTGTTGTAAAATACACATCCTTATTTTTATTTAAATATTTATCGAGGTGTTCTTCGTCTCTGTTTATAGAATATTCTTTAGTTTTAAAAGGTGATGTCTCTATTGAAAACCATACATATACATCAGAAGGATTTGTCTTACCATCCAATATAAAGGTACATATCTTCTTTTTTAATTCTAAAAAGGTGTCAATTTTTGAAATAGTAAATTCTGTTAAATTAATCTTTTTGGATTTACCTAATTGTGTTCCAACAGGAAAATTATTCGATTTAAGAATTTCTTTCAAATCTGTTATTGTATTATTCTTTATCGCTTTTTTTAATTTATTATCCTCAAACAGTCCTATACATATGTAAGAAGATGTTATTTCATTATCTTCACAGAAATAGAGTGTTCCCATTGTCTTATTTTTTATTTTTATTTACAGTAAAAAATGGTTTTTTCTTATAATGAACCCTGAGTATATTGTTTTCTGTGTCGCCATAATAACTCTCATTGTTTATCTTTATTTAACAGCTTACTCTCCGTCTTTGATTTATGTTCGTTCGACAGAAGATAACAAATTACATTTAGTGCAAAATAAACCTGATAAAGTAGATGCCGCTAACTTATTCGCAGAAATTAAAAGACGGAATAGAGAGCTTGTAAAAAAATTCGTTGAAAAATTTGGAGATAAAGATGGTAGAGTAAATACTCTTGCAAAAAGATATAAAAGTGACAACATTCGCGAAGCTGTACCTAAAGTGAACCAAACAAGTTACAGTTTGAATAAAGGTGAAAAAATTGTAATTTGTGTTAGAAGCAAAGATTCTAAAAACGAACTTACTGATATCAATACTGTCATGTTTGTTGTACTTCATGAACTTGCACATCTTATGACTTTATCCGTTGGACATAATGATGAATTTTGGGAGAATTTTAGATTCATTTTGGCTCATGCTATAGAATGGAAACTATATACAGTAGAAAACTATGAAAAAAAACCAAAACCCTACTGTGGAATTAAAATAACCGAATCCCCATTAGAAACCAAAGATATACCAAAATATATTGCAAGTAAAGAAACAAGAGAATCGTTTACTCAATTCTAATATTTATAAACATTAAGGAATAATATGGAAGAATTAAAATGTCCCTCAAATAACCCAGAACCATCCTGTCCAAATGATATGAACCCTAGAAAACTTGAAACGGGTGTAACATGTTGTTTTAAAGGTAAACTCAAAACGGATCTCACAAAAAGAAAAAGAATACAAAAAAAATGTACAACCAGAAACCCATCCGTATCATGCCCAAAAAATCATACGTTAAAAAAAATAAGCATCCAGAAAAGATCTAAAGAATGTTGCGTACCAAATGAAATTAAAAATGAAAAAAACAATAAAGTAACTACCAAATACGATGTTTTAATGACATTCATTAAAGAAAAAAAGCTAAATGAAGTCAAAAAAATAATTATCAACAGTGCAAAAAATTGTATTCATATTTCCAATAAAGAAACCAAAGCACCATTTAAAAATTCAATTGAACTTTGTCAAAACAAATCTAAGTCATCGTGTGATTCTCAATGTTCAATGTCAGATAATAAATGTTCATTAACTCTTACACAACAAGAGTTTGATACTTTTACAGAATTAGTTTCTAGAGAAATTATGTACAATTACAGAAGAAAAGATGATATCATAAATGGGTCTATCCCAGACTTCATAGTTAATGAACTTAAATTTGATCAAATTAAAAACACATTCTATCACAAAGATGATAATGACTTTTATAAATGGGTAGAATCCAACGTAAACATTGGTAATTACAATAAATATATGAATTATTCATTTGAAAATTACGATACAGATGATTTAAAAAAAATAAGCAAGAATTACCACATAAATACAAAAGGTTTAGTTTTACCATATGCATGGCATTCAATTCTACATCTTGATTATAGATATAATAATACAAGTCCAATGGATTGGATAAAAAGTATAGAACCAACAAAACGTACTGAAATTAAAAAATTAGTTGGTGATATGAAAAAAAATTTAGACGATACAACAATGAAAAAAGTATCCTCAATTTTAGAAGCTACTATACTTATATTGTACTTAACTGATACAAAAATACAACCATCAAAACTTAAGATATATAACTATGAAAAGAATGAAAAAAATAAAACTTATTATATGTTCTTTTTTTATGATAGGTATTATCCTATCTTTTTATACGAAAACATCTATACTTTCAAAAATTTATCAGTCGAAATGATGAATATGATAAATTCTTAATTAGGACTTGGTTTATAAGTTGGTTTCATTGAAGGAGAGTAAGTAGGACGCTTGCTGGGTAATGGAGTGGGTAAATAAGTGGGTTTCGTTGAAGGAGAGTAAGTAGGACGCTTGCTGGGTGATGGAGTGGGTCGATAAGTGGGTCTTTTTGTAGAAGTTTTTGTTGGACTATTACTTGGAAACTCACTAGGAGCGTACGAAATATGCTTAGTTGGGATACTTGTAGGAGTATAAGTAGGTTTCTGAGTTGGTCGATATGATGGAGGGGAAATTGGAGCCTTTGTCGGTTGATATGAAGGCTTTGATGAAGGTCCATTTGTTGGATTTCCAATCGGAACTCCAGTAGGTACATAGGAAGGCTTACTCGTAGGCCTGTATGTTGGCTTCGAACTAGGAACACTCGTAGGTGTATAACTCGGTCGTCTAGTATTCTGATGTGTCGGTGATACATTTGGCTTTTCAGTAGGCATGTAAAAAGGAACACCGGTAGGCTTGTATGTTGGTGTCGAACTAGGAACACTAGAAGGAGTATAACTCGGTCGCCTAGTATTTTGACGAGTTGGTGACGGTCCAGGATGAAGCGTTGGATAATACGATGGAGGGTCAACAGGGCTATTTGTTGGAGTATAACCCAAAGATAAAGTACACGTAATTAACATTTTTGTAACCATCTTAAAACAATTGTAAAACGACATAATGTTTGTTTATAGTGTTATAATCTTAATACAGTATACACAGATCATTTTTATAAAAAATTTTAGATGAATTTTAAAATATATGATTAAATTCATATTTTATAAGAAGTATAACAATGCAACACGCAATTATCAACAAATTATTGCAAAAAATAAAAACACCATCTCATAAACTCGAATTATACATTGTTACTGAACAAAATTTAAACTTGAATAATGAAAAATACATGATAGCATGTTTTAACAGTTATGAGAAGTCAAAAAAATTATTTGATTATAAGAAAAGTATAGATATTGAGTTTAATTTCAGGTATGAAATTAAAATGGTACGATTAACAAAAGACAAATCCGAAAAGTTATTATTATATGACGAAATCTCTCCAAGTTATAAAACAATCACTATATCAAATATACTAAAATATTTGACTATTTGACACCTTCGAAAGTATATTTATTTATACATCACAAGATCTCGCTATCCATCTTATGTTATGTCTGCATCTACATTTACATTTTCGCTCAAGTATTGGATATGGTTTCTTCAGCCCATCAGTTTTATTTAATGAGTGTCTATCGCAACAATTACAAAACTTTAAAACATTAGCTAAATATAGTTTATCATTCATGTAATTATTAATTATTCTATCGTATGACACAAATTCAATCGGTGCTCTTTTACGATACTCTCTATCCATTGCTCTAAATCTACTTAAAGCACCTTTAATAGGAATTTCTCTTAGAACTTTCTTAAAATTCACTCTATGATCAACATTATATTCCATGATACAAATCTGTAATTCTTTGGGTAAAATATTCATAATTACATATATCGCGTATCTTTATTATAAAATATTCTTATATATAATCATTTTTATCTCATTATTTTTTATTTCATCATTTTACCAGCTGTCATGTAACCCTCATTCATATAATCATACCAATTCACCTTTTTCTTAGTTCCGCCTTTATATTCAATCGCATAATGGTTATCTATAAGCCATTGATTCACTAAAAGATCGTCCAAATATACATCACATAGAATCCTTCCATATTTATCAATACCTATGTTTGATATATGAACATATTTAGACAATATCAAATTACTTAAATTTTGTTGTACTTTCTTACCTGCTATTTTTTCTTCAGGATCTCTACTTCTTAACTCTGGTGCATCTATTCCTCTTAATCTAAGTGTAAATCTAAACACAGGTTGGTTCTTATATGGTTGTGATACTATAGTTATGGTATCACCGTCATATACCTTTATAACCTTACCATGTGTTACATTTGGTTTAAAAGGTTCCGTATTCTCCCAGGTTGCATTATCTAAATTTGATTCAGAAAAATGTATTTTCTTATCTTTATTTATATCATCAAATAGTGTATTACTATCTTCAATGTCATCTAAACTGTTTGTACAACAAAATGGCATTTGTTATACTAATAGTGTAAATGATTTAAATATAGAAGCGGTGTCTCTATTTGCTATCGCCAATTTGAGTATAGGAACCATAATGAAACATATTCTATAAATCACAACAATAAGTGATAATACACCTACCGTATATTCCATCTTCTCTTCTAAGTTTTTAGTATTCATTAATTTAACTCATTATAAAAATGAATAGAAAACATGACAGTAACCATAAATCAACCAATGGACGATAAAACAAATATAATTAATTACTTAGACAAGAATGGTATATTATGGATGCCAATCAATCTAAAATTAGATGAAAACAAAAAAAAGTTTCTTTTACCATATCGAGAAACAAATAAGAAGCCGTCTTATACAGATTTTACAAAAAACGACGACACTATCTCTAATAGAAAAAAATTGATAGATTATTATGAATATATCTGGATTGATACTAGAAATATTCAACAAATTGATGTTGATGGAGATGTTGACCCTAAGTTAAACACACCTTGCTTTTTAAGTGTTGGAAAGAAAAAGAGACATTATTTCATTAAAGGGTTTGGTAATATGAAACTTAAAAGATCTTCTACAAGATGGGAGAATGTAGAACTATTATGTGGTCAGGCATCTTATGCACACAAGAATTCACGTATTTATTTCGCAAACCAATCTATTCTGGATGTTTCGGGTAGACAAAATGAAATTGTACCTTCGGTTGATAATTGTTCTGATAAAGAATATAAAAATGTACCCAATTCTGTTTCTGACAGTCTTTCCAGGGTTATGGGTGTAGATGGTAAATGGAATATACATACATATAGAAGTTCTCAAACTGCAATTGTATGTGTTCCTGCATCAGATAAAAAATGTCTAGTTGATGTTACAAAAACCCATTCTTGTGTACAATGTTGGTTAGTTATATCCCGCACACAGTGTACTGCAAAATGTTATTCATGCAGTCCATCTAGAAAAATAGATACGAAATTAAATGCAGGTGAATGGAAAGTTATTAGAGAAGGTATTGGTATCAAACCACCCGAAGATACAAAATATGATGATTTATTAGATCATCTAGAAGATACATGTTCACAAGAAGGATATCTTAAAAAAGATGGGTATATCATGAAACGTTCCCCTGATTGTCCTATTGAATATGAACAAGTTAATATTTACGAAGAGTTTTTAGATAATTTATTTAGAAAAGGCGACGATCAACTTAGAAGATTATATAGAAGACCAAACGTAAAGGACAACTTGGTAAAATATTTGACTAATAATCACGTCACGATACCGTTGTTAAAAAGAAACCAGAACATTGTCGCCTTTAAAAATGGGTTTTTGAGATTAGATTCTATGTCTTTTGAAGAATATGATCAATATCCGAGGTATACCTTTGCTGCTAAAAAATACATACCATTTGATCTCGATCCAGAAATTCTAAACAAAAATTGGTACGATATTAAATGTCCCGTGTTTGATAAGATCATTAGTGACCAACCTCAATTATCTGGGGATATATCCCTTGTCTTTCACGGATTTCTTGGAAGATTACATTATCCCATTGGTTCAGATCCAGCAGATAAAATTCACGCCATACCATATTTAGTAGGTACTTCAGGTACTGGTAAATCTACAATTGTGAATATTATATCTAACACATTCTCTCAAGAATGCATTGGAACTTTGAATTTCAAAGAGAAAATATTTGGTAAAACTGCGTTTTTGGATAAAGATATCATTATTGATTCAGATACACCATCTAATATGATATCTGAATTTGGTAAAACTGATTTTCAGAAGGCTGTATCTGGAGAAACAATTGCTATCCCAGTTAAAAACCAAAAACAAGAATCGCAGAAAAAGATTACACAACCTATGTTATTCTGTAGTCAATATATGCAGGACGTACAAGATACCGGAGAGGTTATTAGAAGGATCGCTTATTTTGGCTTTGAACCTGTAGAACAAACAAATGGCGATATGGAATCCGAATGTATAAATACAGAATTACATCTCGTACTTATTAAACTATTACTAGCAAGAAAGGAAATGTTAAATAAATATGGTAAGATCCCTTTCCATGAATGGAATTTGCCATACTTTGATTCTATGAAAGAGGATATACTAATTGAGAATAATCCTATCTACAGAATGATATCACAATCTGATTCTTTAGTATATAGAAAAGGGTCCAAATATTCTTTCGTAGATTTTCTCGAAGAGTATAATGCATTTTATGCATCACAACATAGAAAACCTAAAAAACCCAAAAGTACAGATGTCATATTCACTAAGATGAACACTCCAATTAAAAAGGAGTGTATTTGCAAAGGATGTCGTAAAAAATTTGATCCCAAAAAGGTATGTTGTCCTGATTATTCAACCAAAAACAAGATATCTTGTTATTACGTGATGAATTTGTACAAAAAAAGAACTCTTCATATAGATGATTCTGATAGTGAAGATCCTTTAGAAAGAAATGTAAGATCGGTGAACTTAATACAGTAGATGCAACAAATACATACCAATTAATACAATTAAAAGTAGAAGCATGGTACATGTAATAATTTTTATATTTTTAACTTTCCACTCGTCGGGGAGAGGGCCGGGTGCCTTCTGTGTCAGATGATAAAAAGGAGCTGGACTCCTCCCCCCAAGAAAATTCTCTTTTAACATAGATGGATGAGTAGGTACACATATACTATGATTTTTAACATGAGGTTTCTTTTTTTTAGGAAAATATTGTTTTTCTTTAAAGTTTATTCTTTGACAAACATCGTGTATCCTTCCCTTTTTTGAACCTGCGAAAGCAAGTAGTACTTCTCCAGGATTAAAGTCAAATAAATCTTCTATAACACTTGGAATAAGACCTGCATTTTTACCTATTTTATATTTATTTTCAGATTCTGCTCTGTAATCTGTTTTCCTTTTAAATTTTCCAGATGGAACAGTATCAATAATAATATTACGAGGTTCACCTGAACAATCATCAAGACTTTTGGGTCCACATGTTCCACTAGTAAAGAATGTTTGTTCTCCAAACTTCATATGATTTAATGTTTTTTTACCGCATTTTTCTTTACCTGTAATTGCCAAGGATAAACCTCTAAGTATATTATCTTCTACAGTATAAATAGTGTCAAATACATTCCTACTTTTCTTAGTTTTATACTTGTGATATTTTGGAACATGCTCAGATAGTTTATATTCCGGTAATTTTGTTGTGTTATTTATATCAGGATTTTCACTCGTTTTAGAAATATTTGTAATGAAAGGAAATTTCTGTGACATTAGTTATAAATATAATATATATAAATGAGTAAATAAATGGAGACATGTAATAAATATGATATTATGAGTGGAAGAAGAAACTCAAATGCTCCTAAAGGTGCGAGTAGAACATCAACTGGGAGTATTTTTGATAATGTTTACTTAGATGAAGCAAAACGAACTGAAACAAATCAATATTTGAAGAATATAGATAATGAAAACAGTATTGGATTCAGAAATGAAAGAGGCTTAATACATCCGGGACAATCTTTAAATAATACCCAGCCATTTGAAAGACCATCGTCTACAAGAGAAACAGATATTAGAGATACTCAAAAATCTATGTCACTTACAGGTGAACCAATTGATCCTAAAAATTTTAAACATAACAACATGACTCCCTTTTTTGGAGGAAATGTTCGTCAAAATATAGATGCTGAAAGATCAAGTACCATATTAGAAACATTTACAGGTATACCCGCAAATAACATCAAAAAAGAAGAAGTTAGCAATATGTTCGAACTTCAAAGAGAAAATATATATGGTACACCAGATGTAACAGATGATTTTGAAAATAGATATAACCCTTCAAGATTCAGACAAGGTGTTCCTTTAAATGACCCTGTACAAGTTGGACCTGGTCTAAATAGCGGATATACAAATAAACCGAGTGGGGGTTTTCAACAAGTAGATACAAGAAATTATGTAATGCCTAAAAGTACAAATGAATTACGTTCTAAAACAAATCCAAAAAGATCATACGGAGGCAGAATATTACCCGGTTTTCTTGGTTCAAAAAGAGGTATACAACCTGTTGTTGAACAGAATAAAGTCATACGATTCCATTCATTCGATACACCTAGATTTAATACAACTGTCGTAACAAGTGGTCCCACTTTACATGGTAAATTTGATGCTAGAAATACAAATAGGCAAGAAACATTAAGTGGATATTCTGGCAACGCAGGACCTTCTGTTGTTAAAAAACCAGAAAAATACTCAAATTATGCACCAGAAGTTGTGCACAAACAAAATTTACCATCATCTGGGCCCAGAAATGCTACAAATTCAACATCTAAAAATCCTACAATACAATATTGTTCAGAACTAAAACCTACTCAAAAAGATACATCAAGTGATTATGTAGGTTTAGCAGCAACTGTTGTTAAAAGAATGATTGCACCAGTACAAGATATAATGCGTGCAACAGTAAAAGAAACAACAGAAGATAATGGTAGAACAGAAGGATATGTAGGAGTTGCTGTTAAAAAAGGAACAATGTATGAAACAGATGATATTACACGAACAACAATTAAAGAAACAACAATACATGACACACGTGAAGGTAATGTAGGAAAACTTGGTTATCAAGGACAAACATATCAAATGGATGATCCAAAAACTACTGCCAGAGAAACCTTAAAACAAATGATATCTAGTGGTAATTTAACTGGTCGTTCTCGTATTGTACGCCCTGAATTAGAAGCAACTACAACTGTAAAAGAAACTACATTACATCAACCAGCACAAGGTCATGCATCAATTGGACAAGTTGGTCAGGGTTACATTACAAATCCTAAAGAAGCTCCTCCTACTGCAAGACAATTTTTGGCTGATACAGAATATACAGGTGTTGCAGAGGGAGAAGATAAAGGTGGGTATACTGTATCAAAAGTAAAAGCCCCTGCTACATCAAGACAATTTTTGGCTGATACAGAATATACAGGTGTTGCGGAAGGCGATGCTAAACCAATGTCGTATTCAGATATTTATAACGCTACATTAAATGAAGTCAAAGAAAACATAGCTGAAGGGAGGGAACCAACTCAAACAAGTATAAAAGTTGCTTCTGGACAAACTGAAATTGGAGACGTGGCTATAAGAGTACCTTTACAAGAACCAGACGCATTGCAAAAAACAAGACTTGTTAATATACCCCTTGAACCTTCAACTGATTCAGTCACAACTGAAAAAAATAATGTATGTAACGAAAATTTACAAACTAGATTTGAACCCGAACAACTCACAGCATTTAAAGAAAACCCGTTCACACAATCTTTAAATAGCTCCGCTTAATTTTTTAGTTTATATTTCATCTCCCATAAACGTCCAAAACATGCATAAATTGGTAATTTATTATAATCGTGATTTGAATAAATTGCTAAAGTTCTTCCAACTTCTATAACATATTCTATACTTGAATCTTCTGATTCTCTCAGATAATTATATATATGTGTTACTATATCTAAATGAGAATAACCTTGAATCTCCAAATCATGGATTATTTTATATCTTTCTCTCAATGAAGGATGATTAAGCAATTCATTATATGGTAATTTTTGCTTATTATAATTATCTGGTAGTTCACTAGGACATTGCAATAAATACAAAAAAGTATATAAATTATTACGAGAAGATGAATAGATATTTTGTAGAAATTTTTTATTCCATTTCTTCTTTTCCTTTTTCTCAATACGTTTTGCAATGTTATAATAATCCTTAGATGTTCTGTCTCTCATATTAAAAATAATACACCATTGCCCTACTGACATATTCTCTTTTGTCTCAACAATAATAACTGTTAAATCTTTCATTGTAAATAAGTTATACAAAGCATAATGAAATTGTATTGGAAATCTTCTAATATTTTGAATAATAATCCATTTATGCTTCTCTTCCGTCTTTTTTTCTAAAAAATTAGAAAATAAGTTACGTGTATCATGAATCTTTAAATTTGAATGATATATTCTGAGAATATTATCCTTTGAACACCCAACTTCCTTCATAAAAGCAGATATTAATGTTCGTTTTCCACATCCCACGGGACCTCTCAATACAAAATTTGTCCATAGCTTCGTTTTAATCATAATTTTTAACTTTTCAACAACTTCTTCATTGTCTTTTATTTCACTTAATTTTGGTTTATATTTCTCACACCAACTCGAATCTAACATTAGTATATAATTATCTCTAATAGTTATCTAAATTTATTTTAAAATATGATTAGATGAAACAAATATGTAAAATATCTAACTATTATTAAATAACCATATATACTCAAGCATTGCCCGTTTTTAAGAAAGTTTTTAACATTGTTTCGCGGTTTTCTCTATAATCACTAATAAAAGTTAGTTCTTCTTTTAAATACATATTTTTAACATCAGTCTCATTAACATTTATCCCTATTTTGTTCAAATACTTTGTTGCGAAAGGTAAAGAATAGGGAGTTCCAAAATTCATACACATTTGTTGAAACATCATTAACTCATCATTTATCCGCATTTTATTGAGAGATTCTGAATTAGAAGGACGTGGATTCAAAATAGCATTATCACGCCTTTTATATTTTTTTTCTTCTCTAAAAGTCTCTATATCTGAATTATCCTTGTTTAATATAGTTTTTTCTTTCATCCAAACACTATTTACCATCATTTATATAGTTATAAAAACCATGTGTTTGTCTTTCATTTTTATATTTAATTACAAAGATGTTATAAATATAAATATCTTGATTATCATAATGCAACTATTCTTGAATTTATACAACAAAAATTCAAAGGTATTAGATATTGACGAAAGTTGTACTGTAAATGAATTAAAAACTGTTATAGAAAACGAAGAAATGTATCCAATTGAAATTCAAAGATTAATTTGTAATAAAAATTTGATGTATACGGGTACATTATCAGATAATAGTCTTGTTGAAGGGGATATAGTAGATGTACAATTACCTATTTTAGGTGGCGGGAATAGATATAAAAAAGCATCATCTAGGATGAGATGGAAATGGGTTAAAAAACGAACACGGCGTCTTCAAAGAAAACGTCGTAAGATGAGATTAAGGGCTAAGTAGTATAACAAAATGTCTATATATAAAATTATATAATTATTGATGTTGCTAGAAGATATAATCTCAACTTATAAAAGTAAAACAAATTCAAAAACATTGGTGTTATTTATAGGCGATCCTAATGTTGGGAAAACCGCAATCATAAATAGATTAATAAATGATGATTTTGATAATTTCTATGAACAAACAGAAAACCTTAACATAATACATCATCAAGATTTTATTTACCTTGATTTTCCAGGAGAATACATTTATTCAGATTTCTCTTATAAAAAACCAGATGTAGTCGTTTTAGTATATGATTTAAGAAATAGACAAAGTTATAAAAATATTGAGTTTTGGAAAGACAGAGTATCTCATACATGGGAAAATGAAGATATTCCAATAGAAATAGTTGGTAACAAATATGATGGATGGTTTAGATTTGTTTTTGAAGATACTCACTTAATTTCTGCTAAGGACAACACAAATGTATTATGTTCACATTAGGATTTCAATCTATCGCCTATACATTCCTCAAATGGTTTTCCTTCTAAAACACATTTACACTGTTGTCCTATAGAACCTTTCCCAAAAACTTCATGATAATTTGATTCAGTTATTTTAACGAGTGTTCTTCTTGCTATTGCACCTTGTTTTTTGTAAGCAAGACCTTTCATTGAGTTTTTTTTATCAAAATATCCCTTTGCTACATTATCAAAATATTGACCTATTTTCTCATTTGGTCCATCTTTTGGAGGTGGAGGTAGTTTTATTTTTTTCCTATTTATTGCAACTTCTTCACTTCTAAAGTCAATTATCTTAGCCATTTTTGGTTTGGATGGACATGAATCATTCCCTTTTGCATATCCAAGAGCATTACATTTTAATACATCACCTGCTACAAAGTGCTCCTTTGGCCTCCCCTCAGTTGAAACATAAAACACAGATGAGTCTGGGTGCGGCGGTTTTTCACAATCTAGTCTATAAACCTTTAAAGACTGTTTTAATGGATGAGGCTCTATTACTACTGCATCAAACTCGATTCTATCTTTATATTTGTACTTCTTTAATGACCTTTTGAATTCATATTTGGCATCTGGAATAGATAAAACAAGACCTTCACTTGGTTGTGGTTTACATTCTATTTCATATTTGGTTAAATCTATATTGCACGTATGTTTGTTTTTCATTACTTCATTGAATTTACTTTCAATCTCATCTGGTTGTTTCATAAGATCATGATGTACTGCCTTTACAGGACACTCTTCACCAGGATTGTCTAATTTCCATTGTTTACATATATCTTCGACAATTTTTGTATATTCTTTAATTCGTTCAGTATATATACCCTCGTGTGTAGGTAAATCAAATACATAGAATTTCGCAACATTTTTCCATAATACATTTGATAATTCTGTATTTGTTCGTAATGCAGCTACTTGAGATGCAGGTAATCCCGGTAAAAATATTTCACCGTCCAATGGCATTTTAGAGATACTTAACGCCTTTTTCCATTTTTCTGATAAATTAAATGATGTTTTCCCTGTTCGTGACAATCCTTCATTTATAATTGGATCATATAAACAACGATGTCCATCATATTTTTCTGACACAAGTAAACCAAGTGGGCTTCTTGAAAGCCGAGCAGGAAGATGTTTTTTAGGATTACGTATCTCGCCCATTGGATCAAACTCAAACAGTGAATCATGGGTAGTAAATAGTGATACTTTCTCCTTTATCTTTGAATTTTTTGTACTTTTATTTTTCTTAGAATCATCTTTGTAACAACATATCTTCTCATCTCCTGCTTTATTTGTTTTCTTTTTTTCAACGGTTCCTTCTTTGCATGGTGGTGATGGATATTTTGGTGTACAATTAAATTTTTTTTGGATTTTTTTAGGTATTACTATTTTTTTTGTATCTTTGATTTGATCAGATGTTGAAAAACCCGTTAGATTTTTTTTTGTTTTTTTATCTTTATAACAACATTTTTTCGATACTCCCTTTTTATTTACTTTTATCTTTTCAATCATACCATCTAAACAAGGAGGCTCAGGATGACTTTTTGAACAAAGCGACTTAGGTTTAGAAACCTTCTCCTTTTTAATTTTTGGTTCTTTTTTAGTTTTATAACAACATATTGACTTTTCACCAGAACTTGATATATTCTCCCTTTCACTAAACCCTTCTTTACATGGTGGGGAGGGGTTTCTATTGTTACAGTTTTTCTTCGTTTTTTTGGATTTGTAACAACATACTCTTTTTTTACCAGATTTTAAAACATTCTCTTTCTCTTCATACCCATCCTTACAAGGTGGTAAAGGATTTCTATTGTTGCATTCTGACATTTATATAATACTTATATATTTTCTCTATTGTTCAATATTACCTTTTCTGCATCTTGACGCATATTTTTGATTAATATATCATCTTTATCATCCATTTTTGACTGAAAATCATAATATCTTTCAGCTTCAACATTATTTAATTTACCTTTATTTTGAGGATATTCTAAATCTAAAGATGCGTAACTTTTGTCAATTATATCATCTAATACTTCTTTTTTTCTTTCATGCATCCATTTACCTCCCTTAAATACTAGAATCCATGGTTCCTTTTTGTTCTGAATTCTTACATTCATGTTTTCTGGATGATCTCTATCAAAATGAATCGCTTCTATCATTCTAGGAATTGCCGTATATGGACCTTTTAATAATGAATTTATGAATTGTGTATCTTTCAATATATGATCTATTTTCTCTTTTCCATAATTATTTATAGTTATATTGTTTGTAATAGTACAGTGTTTTACACTATTATCAGTTGTATTATTTATAGTTCCATTGTTAATATTCATTCCCATATAATCTTCTATATTTGTTCCTTTCACAGATTTACAATACAACCTTAAATGACGTTTTAAATTGTCTTTCCTACTAAATACAGCACTGCAATTATGACATTTATATTTAAATGGTAACATATCTTTTCTAGATGATGACATAGTTCCGTTAGATGATGACATAGTTCCGTTAGATGATGACATAGATTCGTTGGATGATGACATAGTTCCGTTGGATGATGACATAGATTCGTTGGATGATGACATAGTTCCGTTGGATGATGACATAGTTCCGTTTTGGATATTTTGTGAGTAAATCTGTGAGGGATTTGTGAGTAAATTGTGAGGGAGTAGTGAGTAACTTTTTGGATCTATCTCTATTTTGTTTTTTGATGCAATATACACGTCCAATTCTTGTTTTAGGTATTCTATTGATACCTCTGACAGTAACGTTTTGCATGTATTTTTTTTTCTAAGATGATCGTAATATTTTGTTCGTATGTTTGTATTGAATCCGCATCTCTTACAGCTATAATTCACCATTGTTTTAATGTATTGTTATATTTTTAAATACAGGTTTTGAAATATCCTTTTTGGATATAAAATATCCATTTTGGATATCCAGGGGGGGAGAAAAAAATAAATCTCATGTTTCATTCTGAAAATAAAAAAAACAAGTAGGTTAATCGACCTACCTCATATTTTGGGGTATACCTGACAACACGTTTTTCTGACATTTTTTTTTATTTTATAAAACCCGTAACTTTTAGTAACAGGTAACAACTTACAAAACCCATAGGTCAATCATAGGTACCCTAAAAATAAAAAATCTAAAAAAAATGTCATCATGTCATCATGTCATCATGTCATCATGTCATCATGTCATCATGTCATCATGTCATCATTTCAACGGATTTACATAATTTTCCATCCAGTGATAACTTCCTTGTTGAGATGATATTGAATGACACATTTTTCTTGCTACCTTTTCTTGCTCTTCACCTGATTTACTTCTTAAATTTAAATCTTTGCGACTTATGTAAATATGTCTAAATAATGTAAGTGAAAAATCATTATTATTTAACAACTTTCGCAACACACCATTGGCCCAATCATTATAAGCACGCCGCGAGTTATATTTTTTGCCTTTCTTAGATAAAAAAATATACTTTCTTTCTGGTTCTTTTTCTAACATTTCTCTTATTGTAAGTGATACTGATTTTGGCAAATCAAACCTTTGTACTCTATATGATTTTACAGTTTTATAATCTTGTAAAACAAGTGTAATCACTCCATTTTTAGATTTTGGTACGATTATATAATTCCCTTTTATAGTATCTTCCTCAGATACTTCCTCTGATAATTCCTTTGTGTTTTTTTTAGTCATATTTGAAGACTTCAAAATATTTTTTCTTGTTTTTTTATTCTTTTTTAAAGGGTCTGATCTCAATATAAGAGTTGAATAAAAATCATTTGCACGAATAGGTGGCATCTCAGTATATAATTGCAACAATAGTAATTCAGGAGTTCCTTTGTGGGACTTCAAAAGACTATCTCTTATTTTACATATCTCTTCAAATGTCATAAACCCGTTCCTTTGTTTTTCAGTTGGTTCATTTTTCCTATAATGTGCTCTTTTTTCCTCTCTAATTAAATCGGATTCACGTTTCCACATATCATATATTTCTAATTCTTTCAAAGATTGATTATAGGTAAAAATAGACATCATTGCAGTCATATATCCTGGACCACCTGAAAACTTACTTAGTTTTTTGGCAAATTCTTCAGGATGTTGTATAATACAATACAAATTATAACCTTTATTATCGCAATCTTTCCATATTTCTGTTTGTATTAAATCTAAACGTCTTAAATATCGTTCCTTAGTTTCTTCATTCAAAAATCTAGTTGTATTAATACTGTTTAATATCTTTTCATCACTGAAGTCTTCGTTATATTTCATAATTAGTATTACAATACAAATTATATGCACACAAAAAGAAGCAGTACATTTCTTCAATTTATTTTATTGATTTTTTAAAAGTTAAGATATTGCTTATATGCTCTATAAATCTAAATATGACTAATAAAACCAGACTAAACAATCATCTTAAAAAACGCCAAATTAAGGAGAGAACAGAGGTTGTTCAAGCCGAATTGATTGAGTTGCAAACCAAATCAGGAAACAACCTTGAAAATTACTACATGAATGTTAAAAACCTTGACGAGGATGCTCTTACTATGTTTTGGAAACCAAAACAAGCTGCCAACAATGCAGCGGATGGGCATGAGATGATACAGGCTGCAGTTGATGGATACAAAGATGTTCTAGAAAGTCTTACGAAAGGCTATAATGCAGTACAATCGGCGAATGACACATTTACAGACTCAGATTGGATTGAAGTTCAAAACAAACTGGATCAAATTGTAGCAGGTATAAAAACAACCTCGCGATTTACAGAGTTCAATGGACAAAATCTTATTGACGGTGAATATAAAAGTTCAACAAAAAGTAGCAAAGCAACCTTTCTAGTAGGTGTAAAACCAACAGATGTTGTAATATTTGAACCTGCAAATATGAGTCCAGGTACATTGGGTGAAATAACTCTAGATTCACCATTGATCGCTCAAGATGGAATTACAGAAGTTCAAGAAGTATTTATTACTCATTTTACATCTAGAGGACACGAAGGAGTGGTATTGCCTGTTGTATCAACTGATGTTGCACAAATTGCCTTGAATACAATAACCAGTGCGATTCAATTTTTAAAGGAGACATTATCTTCCGCAAGTCTAACACAAGACGATCTGTCAAGAATAAAAGGATTTATGGAAACAAAGGCTCGCAAAGGAGAATCATTCTTAAATAAATTTAAAAGCGATAGAGCATTGGAACTTGCAAATGAACTTGAGGATTTAGAAGGACAATTAGAACTTTTGAATACAATGGGGAATTGATTTAACACTAAATATTCAAAACATAACTCCTTCTTGAATAAGAAAAAAAGATTTAAATTTCTCAATTTTTTTAAAAAAAGAATAAAAACTCTAATAAATACTATATTATCTAAGAAGAGTTCTGAGTAAATGTAACTTTATATGATGGGATACCCAGTTTATTACTACTTGATTTATTTACTAATTATAAATCGTGATATTCAATGTATCCTATATAATATTTTTTTCTGTTTCTACGTGAATGTTTCTGTAGTATTCTGCAATATACTATTCGGTTCTTTTAAAATGATAAGAATAGATCGTTCAGTAGATAGACGTGATACAAACAGGGTCTCGACACATATCAAAGCTGATGGTCTAAAAATTAGTTAGACCGCTGTCGTCGTTGTTCCCGGTCAGCGGAGGAAGTCCACCCGCGACTGGTAACATTTCAGTTACATCTGCGGACAATCCATTCAAAAATGCAGTACACGATTCGATATATAGAAGTTGTCCATCATAATTTTCATTAAAATACAAAAAAACACCTTCATTGTTTGAAAATGGATTTTCAGTATTAGACCAAACAAGTAAACGATATACAGAAGAACCATCTACAAATCCATCCGTATACCATCCTGAAAGTCCATGAAGTGTAATATTGTCGGGTTCTTTATCAAAAACAAAATACACACCAGTCACAAACCCGTATCCAGTATAGATTATTTGATTTTGATCATTTAAAATAAAATTTGCTATATGTTGCGGTTCTGGTTCGGGTTCTGTTAATGTTAATGTATATCCTGATCTTTTAACAAGAGAACCAGCTAAAAAATCTAATGCCATTTGATTTACATCAGATACATCAATTATGTAATTTGGATTTCGCATAGCAAGATTCAATACATAATCATCATCTAATTCATAGCCAGGGACATTATTTATATGGGCTTGTAAAAAAACTAAATCATTTGATGTAATAACAAGATCTTCATCAAGATCTCCTACATTAATCATTATTATAATAGTTATGTTTGAATACAGTCTAAATTATTTCACAATTTATAATATTACATTTTGACACTATTTAACAGTTTTGGTAAACTTCTAGTAAATTATTTGTATTATTTTTTAATATCTTTTCAATATCTTCACATAGTTTTTTTTTCAAATTCATATTATCATCATCATAATACTTTTGAAATTTTTCATAATTTTCTTTTTCTTCTTCTGATAACCTATCTGCACCACCTTCGTATGTAAAAAACATATCCATTTCATTGTATGTTCTATCTATCATATCTAAAAAGCATTCTTCTTTGTTCATGTATGACCACTTATTCTTCTTTAAAACACGAATGGTTGTATCATCAATATTTGAAGAAGATACAGTTCCATTTTTTTCAAAGTATATTTTAAATAAAAGGGAGTTAACCATCATGTAAGGTTTTTTAAGACTATTTAATAATTCTTCACTACTTAAGAAAGTAGTATCTTCCATACCAAAATATTTCATACTTTTTATATCTTCGTCTAACATAGGTTCTTCATCTTCAATGATATTGGAATCGTTAGTAGTATTTAGCAAACTTTCACTATTGTTATTTTGATCTATGACATGTACATTAAGATTTTCAGTTTCTATATTATTATTTTCGATGTTCAAATTCACAAGTGATTCCTCTATGATCATAGGTTTATTGACACATGTTTTTTGATGACGACTTTTACCTTGTCTTGATGCATATGTTTTATCACAATAGGAACACTTGTGTCTTTTATTCATAACCCTTTATTATATTAGATACTCGTTTTGAAAATTTAAATATGTTCACACTTTATATCTTAAAAATAATAACTCAAAAAAAAATATATACGTTATATATCACGGTAATTTATATACGTTATATATCATGGTAAAATAACATTATTAGATATAATGCTAATATGATCAAA
>MDTC01047747.1_pt1 | contig 24761 bp, 34 predicted proteins | sample 811181 | NCBI WGS metagenome assembly MDTC01 (sample SAMN05326644, study PRJNA326480) | marine metagenome | isolation source: seawater | place: Pacific Ocean: North | collected 2011
AAGCTTAACGATCCTCTTAAATTGGCTTAAACAGCCACCAGAGGGGCAAACGCAAACGGACTACCGCGTCATATTAAAAACACAAGGACGCGCAAAATCTACAACCGCCGTATTTGAATTACTTGACGAGGGTTGGATCACTCATGGTGACGGCAGCGAGGCAATGGCACAAGAAGCGCGAGCCGAAGCAGAATTAGATCTACAAGGAAGACAAGCAGATATTTTCGATTACATCAAAGACAGGTTTGAGAATGGCGGGTTTGAAGTTTCATCGACTGACCTAATAACCCAATTTCGTTTAGAGCGCACGAAGGCAAATAGAGCATTAGCGCAATTAACAAGAAAAGGATTGATTTATAAATCTGGTGAGGTTGAAGTGACTTTGGATGGAGGAAGACCGGCGGCATTATTTAGACCTGTTACCCCCCTCCCCCCAGAAGGTGTGTTTAACGTGTCAAACGTGTTTAACCCCCCTGAACATGATGAGGTCGATTCCCCCACTTCGCGTACAGTGAGAGGTTTAACACATAAAACACGTTTAATACATTTGTGCGAGGGAGGGGGTAGTAAAACACACCCCCCAAATAGGTTAAACACACCCCAATTAAATTCTCCTGTTGAACGTTTTTTAAATAATGAGTGGGAAGCCGGTTGGCTCATTCACGATGCAAAAGAGCTTAATAACATCACCATCGTGAAATTAGGAAACCCATTGTTAACCGTTTCAAAGTTGCGTTGGGATATTGACCTGCGCCCTTGTTTATCCCCTTTTGCTATTACTCCGTATGACAGAGATCACGAAAATGAGAATGTGGCCACCAATGACGAACCTGACCTTTCACTCATCGATTCACCGTTACCGCCATCAACAGAGATGGATTAAATGGAGCATTTCGCAAATTGTCGATACAAGAACCGACGCGGTGAAGGTTATACACGACAAGACGCGCGAGAAGTGGGAACCGCGAGGAAATACCGTTCACGCTTGCTTAGAAGCCTTCTTGCAGGGCAAACCATACGATCCGGGGGAATATTTGGACATCGTGGACCCCCTTGTTAATTACGACCTTTTCAAACGTTGGCACGCCGTAGCTTGTGAATATCGAATGTTTTGTATGACCGAAGGCGGCGGCGTTGCGGGTTCTCTTGATTGCATATTGAGGCATAACGAAACTGGGATTTATGCCTTAGCTGATTTGAAGACTTTGAGTAAATCAGGAAGAGATAGAGACATTTCGGCGCAACTCGGCGGGTACTTATCACTGCTGAGACATTGCCGCCCTGAAATCAAAATCGATAAATGCTTTGGCATCTGGGCCAAGCCGAAAAAAACATGGACCACCTCTTACAACGTTCAAGAGTGCATTGATAAATACCAAAAAATAAAAACTAACTTTTTCGCAAAACAACCCCAAATTTAAAATGGAACAAACCACCCTTGATTTTTCAAAGCCTGAGGAATTAAAAGAGATTGCAATGGAACAAGTAGAAGAAAATGCTAATGAAGAATTTAAGCGCGTTGCTTTTAAAAGTATTCTTCAATTTGCCGTTAATAAGCCCTATGTAACCGCTAATGATGTCTGGGCATCGTTGGACCTGTTAGGAATAACAACGCATGACAACCGCGCTCTTGGGCCTATTTTTAAGAAGGCTGCAAAAGATGGATTAATTGAAAAGACCAACACAACGACCAAAAGTAACCGCTGTTCTAGGCACGCCGGAGATGTGCGCGTCTGGAAAAGTCTTGTGTTCTAGCTTGCTATGAGTTCGGACTAAGTAACGCTTGCTATTGACAAAGAGTAAACCCCTAGTAAATTTAATTTACGAAATTTAAAAATGAAATGCAAGAAATCAAAAAGGCCGTTTTATTTGCAATTATTGGCTTACCTTTTGTCGCCTATTCTTCTCATATTGTATCTAACCCTTTACCTGCCATTAGCCTTGATTCTGAAGATTCTAGATCGCTTGTTACTATTGCTGCGTATGCCGAACAAGAAGATCAAACCCGTTTCGGTTATTAAAAAAGTAAAAGTTCCTGAACAGGAAATTAATGATTTACTTGATCCTAATAACGATCTTTTATCAACTCTTTTAGATGATGCGCTTATTAGAGAATCAATTATTTCGCATTTAGAAATCTGCTACAACTACCAAATCAAACAAGCAAATGACGACTGAATACACGCCTTCACTTTCACAAGATCTATTAAATCCATTGGCAAGGATCACCGAAGAATTTAAATCAATCAGGGAAGATGAAAAATATATAAGGATAAAAAAAGAGGCATTGTTAAAAGAGATTAATGATCATCATTTTTACGGGAATATTAAAGATAGTTATTCTGAAAATGGTATAAAAATATCTAAAAAAAATCTACCTAAAAGATATCAATTTTCTGAAGTTGTTATTGAATTAGAAACTAAATTAAACAAGCAAAAAGAATTAGAGATAGAAGATGAAATAGCTGTAAGAGAAAAGCGCGGTTTTACGTGGGCGATCACTTTAGAAAAGTGAATTTACAAGAGAAAATCAAATGCGCGGAACAGCGCAAAAAAGAACTTGATTTATTAATTAACAACTGGAGGCAACAAAGTGAAAACGAAAGAAAAACTACTAGAGGATCTAAGGGGCCAACTAGCTGAACTTAATCGGGTATGGGAATTACAAGACCTTGAATTATCAAACGAGGAATACATAAACAAATTTGACTCAATTTACGAATCAATAAAAAAACTTGAATATGAATAACCAAATAGAAATTGAAGTAATTGGCGCCCCTGTTCCTCAAGGTTCATTAGTAGGGAACCCGCGCTTTGGCGGCCTTAGATATACAAACGATGCTTTGCTTAAAGAATGGCGATCAAGAGTCATTGTTGCGTTAGCTGACGCGGCCCCAGATGATTGGGACCAAAACGCCCCGTTGTATGTCTCAGCTCACTTTAGATTTGTAAGACCTAAATCACATTTCGGGGTTAAGGGTTTAAGGCCGTCAGCGCCACAACATAAGGCAACGAAACCCGATCTTGATAAATTAACCCGTGGAATTGGCGACAGTATCGAACAATCAGGGATAGCTCGGAATGATAGCCAAATTATTCGTTGGACCGTTTCAAAGATGTGGACAGACGACCAACAAGCGCCCGGCGTAAGATTAATTGTTACTATGTGTGAATAGCAAACAGTATTAAATAGTAGGGGTTTACCCTTTACGCTATGCTTCAATAGTCAACTCGACTCGTGGAGACACGGACCTTTTAAATGGCTTCTTCTTCTCTTTCTTCTCTGAACAAAGCACCTCTATTAAAAAGAGCGCGTTCAATGCAAGTAAGACTAAATAGACTTGATCGATTCAATCAGGTTTTATTCGTTGTAACAGCATCAAGCATCTTTACAGCGTTTATTTCAAACATGAATCTTTCAGTTCTTTAAATACACCCGCCCCCTTTCTTAGGGGGTTTTTTTCTTCGCTTTTATATCAATGACTAAAACTAACGACGAGAAACGCAATGAATATATAAATGGCATGGGTTGGCACTGTCCACATTGCGGCTCTAAAAATATGTCCTATGAAGATCCAAGACCCGACCCAAACCAAGGAATGATAATGATGCTTGTGAAATGTAATTCTCCGACATGTAAAAGAAGTTGGGATGAGCTTTATTCACTTACTAATGTTTTTCTAGAGGAAGGCGACTGCTAACTAACCAACGCCGGGGAGCCTGAAATCGGTACGTCTTAGGACGGCACGTCATACAACACCCGATAGGGAAACAATAGGGAGCGCAATTGGTCGTGATCCATCCCCCGGCATTTACTATGTATAGGTATTGAATATTAATTGTGAATATATTGTTACGTTCTCGTATGGGTATACCCTTACTATGTATAATAAAGAAGTAAACAAAGCGGAGACGCTACCAAGATGAACAATCCTTACACTCTTTACCAGCAAGAAGCTTTAACCTCTCTTTATAAGTCAATTCAATTCTGTGAAGAGAACAACCTTCCAACTGCCGAGCTTCACCAAGCATTAGAAAGCATAGAGAACAACAAAGCAAGCTAACCACCCGGCCCCGAAAGGGGTCTTTTTTTTGCCTGTTCATACTAGAAAACCCCTCAACGCCATGCAAAACGTCAAGAGGTTTAATAGATACCCATCCCTAGGTGTTTAACTCTTAATTGCATAGATTAAGGGCAATTCAAGTCTAGCGAGGATAAGGTGACGGGGATCGCCTTTAATACTTTAGACATATTAAGTTTTTTTAAATGCAGCTCTAATTGTTTTTGCTGCTTTTTTATGTTCCGGCAATGTGAACAATCACAAATCAATATTTCTTCTTTCTGCATCTTATTAATATCTAGACATAGTAAAAGGATAAGCAGCCCATGAAAAAGATTCTTGATTCAATAGGAAACCTTTTTGTATACGAAAGCCCTGAACCTCTTGACGGTATGAAAAGATTTTTGAGGGATAAGACAAGCCGACAACTTAGGGTACTGGCAGGGACCACAAGCCACTATTCAAAGACCATAATGATCAATATGATTATTGACGAAATAAAAGATTCTAATCGTTAGCTATTCGCCAATACCTATTTTTCCATTTGTCGTATATTTCCATTTCTTCTTTTAACCGCTTATAAATCATTACCTCGGTATGAAGGCCCGTAAAGGTTCCTTGATGTGGTCCCGGTTTGTCTCTATTGTCCAGACGGTAAAGCCTTTCTTGGTACTCGTTCCTAGCGGCGTTTTCTGCTACTGAAATTTTTTTAATCATTTTGGATTGTCGTTTACTTTAGTTTTCATTTTTTGCAAAGTCTCAAAGATTAATTGAATAACTGAGTTTTGTTTTAGTTTTGACGCGCCTACAATTTCCGAAGCAAGGGCAATAGCAGCCCAAAATATCGGGCTTGAAAATAGTTCTGTCATCTAGTGTTTTTCATAGGGCAGCGTTCTTCTAGTCTTGCGGTTGTTTGCTCTAGGCGATTTAAGCGCGTAAAGATTTCAACCTTTAACTCTGAGTTTTTCTTGGCTTGCATAGCGAGGTAAACGAAAGCACCTGACACTATGGCCGCGCCAATCTCATTCACAAGACGTTTTTTGAAGCTAATGTAATATTAATCATTCTTTACTATGGCGGCATATGAAGGAAAAAACAAACGAAAAACCAATAGATAAAAAAGTTATACAAGACGAGGAGGACACTCCAGCCTATCAAGAAATGGTTTTGTTCTATCTCTCAACGGGGATAAAATCGATTTTAATTGCGTGGTGCATAGGGGTAATTACATTAGCCTATATAAAGTTGCCTGATAGCAAATATTGGGTAGGAGATCAGCGCATTGACGCCACCTATGCCGCCGGAATTTTAGGCGGTTTGCTTGGATCTCTTGGGGTCACTGTCGCTAGCGCAGGTAAAAAGAAAGAAGATAAAAACGGTAACGCATCAGCTAAAAAAGAAATAGAAGAATTAAAAGCAGCCCTAGCCAATATTTCAGCAAGCCAACAATATCAAACAATCAGAATCGAAACCCCTGTAAAAATTGTTCCAACAGGTCAAAATCGCGTTGATCCAATAACAAATAAAACGATAGACCCACAAACAGGCCGCTTGGAAACTCCATGAAAAAACTATTAATCCCCTTTGCTTTTCTTCTCGCTGCCATTCCAGTAAAAGCAGATTTAACCCATTCAATAACTAGCTCAGCACAATTAACCGTTAACGCGGCGGTAACACAAGCCGAACGAATTGGCACAAGTTATTCAATTTCAGGGACCGGGGTAGATGTAACGGACGGGACCACCGCCGGGACAATATCAGCCGGAACTATTACAAGTGGAGTTTATTCACCCGGAACAATTGCAGCGACGCAAAACGCCACCTCTGGGGAAAGCTTCAGTTTTTCTCAGTCGCTAATAACTGGCGATGCAGTCGCTACGGGCGCCCCTACTGTTGGCGCTGTTCCTAATTTTTCCGACGTGACCTCGCATAGTTCAGGTGTTGCCGGATCGCTTGCGGGATCGGTTACAAGTGCGGGTGTTGTGAGTTTAACTGCCGGAGGACAGGGGACAGTTGCGACGGGTTCTGTTGTTACTTCGATCAGTGTTAAGTAGTAATGAAACGGCTCTACCCGTTAGCGCTTTTATTTTTTTCGCCTGCTTATGCGGTCCCAGTTGTGCCAAATTTTTCAAGTGGTTCAATGTCAGCAGTTACGCGCACGACTCAAAATGTTACTGAATCCATTGTTTCTACTGACTACAACACAGGGCATACTTATACGATCAATGGAACAAACCTATCTATTGACGGCTCGACCCTTTCTCCGCCGCCTTCTGAAACGGCTCAAACAATTAATGGGGTAAGTTATACATGGACAGGGGCGGACCTAACCCAAAAACCAAACGTTACGATTGCAAATCCGGGGCAGGCGTTTCAATACGCGGAAAGCTACATAGGGCCGGGTCTATCAAATCTAACAACAATCAATCGAACAACAGTTTTAGAAAGTGTCACCGAAACTACTTCGGTCTTCTCACAGTAATTTTATTCAGTGGATCGAGTGCATTAGCTAATACCTCACAAACAGCGGCCCCGGTAGCTAATACAAGCGCAAGTCTGACGAATATGGCAATACAAACCCTTCAAGGTAATTTAATCCAAAACCAATACGGGGGCGGGGTGGTTTGTCAGGGTCCAATGTTGACATTCTCGCCGTTCATTACGGATTCACATACTTTTTCAGAGCCTAAAGAATACTGGTATCAAAGCCCTGTTTATAACGATGACGGAACGATTCTTTACTATCAAGACGTAAGAACAGGACAGAAAGACAATCACTCCTTAAACCTCGGCGCAAGTTTGACTTTTTCAATGCCACTTGATAGAAGATTTCAACGTACTTGCTTGAGGAATGCAAAGCTACAAGGGGAGCATCAACAACAATTAATAGAAAATAAAAAATTAGATTGGCATATTGCCCGATTACGTGAATGTGGAAATTTAAAATTACAGGGCATAGAGTTCGCTTCTAATTCGCCTTATTTCAAATTATGTGAAGACATAGTAATAAAGCCAAAAATGGGCCAAGTCTTACCACATAGGCACCTTATTTCTTCGCCTTCAAAGGAGGTAAACCCCGTTTCTCTCGATAAGAATTAGCCCTTTTTTCTGCCAAGTTGGGACGTTTTATTTTCTTACCTAAAATCTTTTTTACCTTATTAACTATCTGTTTAATAATTGGTTTAACGGCTTTTAAAAGTAAAGGGGTAGATAATGCCGCCGTTGTTGCAATTAATGTGATTGATCCCGTTTTAACGACTTGAGGCACCGTTGGGATTGCGTCAAATATTTGTTGTTGAACATTTAATTTTTTATATCTAGTTACACAACGATTTCCTATCAATTCATACTTAATAATCTGTTTAGTACCTTCTTCTACTTTTGTCCCAACTTCAGGCGCACCATCAGGAGGGCAAGATTCTGGCTTTGCTTTTGGTACTTCTGGCGCTGGCGGTATTTCTGGCTTTTCGTATCTTTGTTGTTCCTCCTCTTTTATAGGAACAATTCTCATGGGTTCATAATTTAACGGTTCAAAGGCTGGCGTATCACCCGTACACAGAATCAAATTCCCATCGGGGTCATTATCAATTAAGGCATCATTTTCAAAATTTCTCCTTGTTTTTACGCAAGGCATTTCAATAATTGGAAAACCTAAAGGAATATTAATTGGAACGTTTGGCGGTATAACCTTTGGAACATTTACAGCGTAAGTATTAATAGCTTTAACCCCTATTAAGGGTATTTCTATTTTTGGAATTTCTACCAATCTAAAACGGACTAAATGGAACGCCTACGGCTTTTTTTTCTTCATTCTTTTGCTGCTTAGAACTTAATGGATTTGTTGGCAAAGCCGGGCCTGATAAAGAGGGCAAAGGAATAGAGCTAGTTACTTCTTTCATTACCTTTTCTTTTATTGCTTTTTGATTATCTTCATTTGTTATCCATAAATAACCAAACACCCCGCCGCCTGTAATTCCTACTACTAATAAAAAGGAAATAACCGCTAACCCATCAATAATTTTTCTGACCATTGGTTTTAATGCTGCTATGTCGCCATAATAAACAAAAGAAAGATTTTAAGCTTTACATGAATGAAATAATTAAAGACGCATTATTAAAAGCTTTACCTATAACCGTTGCAACTATTGGCGGTTGCTTTATTACTTTGATGCCTTTATATCTAATACTTAAGTTGCAATCAAACCAGTCTCACGTAAACGAGCCAACGCGGCCTCTAGCTTTGCCTCTAGTTCAACGCAATAGGTCAACAACTCCGCATTTGTAGGACTTGCCGCATTGCTTATGTTTACTGTTCCATCAGGAGTTGGGAGAGTTCCGCTACTTGTACTATGTGCCAAATCAGCAACGGCGGCGGGTTGATCTACTGGAGTTACATTCCAAAAACCAATCTTTTGACCTGTTGCAGTTCCAATCTTTGTACCCGTACTTGTATTAGTTGCAATGTTTACAGCATCGCCAACAGTTAATAAATCTGCATCAATAGAAAACTGTGTTGTTAATGTTCCCGCGTCCATTACTTTAAAATTTATTTGCCCGTCTTCTGTCCCGTCACTTGCATCTATTATTTTTGATTCAATCGCGGAGTAATCTATTTGCTCCGGTGTTCCCGCGTCATTCTTACCCCTGCAAAAGATAGTTGAAAGAATGTCATTATCTTGACCAGCTCCAGACGCGCCCCTTCTAGAAAATAAAGTGATGTCAGCCGTTGAACCTGCATCGTTAGCGCTACATTCAACCCATAAAGCCGTACCAGCTCCCGCCACTGTTATATGAACAGGGTACAAAGGTACAGTTTCATTAAAGCCAACTTTATCCGCTGATAATCTTATCCTTGAGGCAAGTGTTCCACTAGCTGACGACATCAAATCAAGAATGCCATCTTCTCCGCCATTGGTTACGGTTTTAATTGACGCGGCAATTGATGCGTAGTCATGCGCGTTACCGCCTGAATCTTCGCCTCTATAAACAAGGTTCCCTAAATTATCAGCATTAGCAGGGCTGGCAGAATTTCGATATAGAACAAGGTCGGGGGCTGTATCTGCCCCGGCGTCGCTATTTTCTAAAATAATCTGATCAGTTGTATCAGTGCTAAATAAATGGAGTTGTGCCGCCGGAGTACCCGCGCCTAGTTGTAACCCGCTTGATTGAAACGATCCGACTAACGTTTGATTAATAGAAACAGAAAGAGTATTAGCCGCCGATCTATAAAGACCTGTCGCGCCACTATCAGCTAACCAACCTAAAGAAGGCGTCGTGTTACTTCCCGAGGGTAAGTTTCTTAACAGCGTTGTATATTGTATCTTCTTGTTTTTGGCAGAGTTAGAAGACTCGCTTGAATCAATAATCTGTATTACATCATCAGCAACCGGCGCCGTTAATTCGGTTAAAGCGCTAATTTTTCGATCTGCCATTTTTTACTTTTATTTTAATCGGTTTTTTCTTTGCCCTCTTCAATGATCTTTTCTAGCACTCTTACAATTCCTTGATCTTCTAAAATTGGTTGCGTTAATTTCTGCCCATCTTCTTGAAGCTTTTTAATATCTTCTTGTATTTTTTGTAAACTTGCTAAATTTGCATCAAGTCGAGTTTTTGCCGCTTGCAATTCGCTTTCTTGAGTTGTCATAAAGGTTTAATATGTCCTCGTAATATATGAACGATCTTTAACGCTGGCAAGTGTGGCAGTTGATGCCATTAATGGTTAAACACTTGTAGGATTTTTGCCTGCTATTAAGAAGGCTTTGTAGTCTGCCTTAACTTGATCCGTCCATGCAGCGTTGCAGATTCGCTGAACATCGCTGTCCTCTTTAGATATATCGGTAGCTACTAGGTTGTCACTTGCATCAAGTGTACCGGGTGTTAACACATGTCTATGAAAGGTTCTAGAAATCTCTTTATTATCTTTTTCAATAATATTGGCGCACCTCACTTGTATATTCCATCTTCGGACGATCTCTATTTTGTCATTCATTTTTGTCTCTGTGAACGTAGCCATTAGGATAATTCTCCAAAATTAAACAGATTTAGGTGTAGTTTATAGACTTGCTAACGGTCTAATCATCTGAGAAGTAAGTTCCTGAAAAATTCATGTATATTCCAGTATTAAGCCAATCCGTATGAGTCCAATCTCCCCAATTTCCATTGGAATTAGACGTAATACCTCTCCATGAATTAGAAGTTGAATGTGCTTGCCAAGCATATTGTTGGCTTGTGTTAAAAGCAACTCGATGAGTTGCAAAATCTGCACTCATAATATATGAACTACCGTAATCAATAACTGAATAAGGTAAATTTCCGAGTTGAATAGTACCGCTCATCGAAGCTTGATGAATATTGTTCATCCGAATTGAAACCGTAACTTTATTACCCACTTTTGTATAAGCTCCATAGCCGTCTTGATAAACAGTTGCTGAGTTTGTAGAGCAGGCGATTCTCGGTGTAAATGTTCCTTGTTCATAATCATCTAACTGTGAATTAGTAGCACCAGTCCCTTCGGAAGCACTAAAGTCAATACCGTGACCAGAAGTTCCTATTACTAGATCGCCATCAGATATTGTCATGTCTCCCGAGTGATCGATTTTTACCCTTTCGGTTCCATCTACTTGTAAAGAAAGATAAGAATCAGCCGAATCATTAGCAGGATCAGCCCCGAGTTTTACTGATTTACTAGAGCTAGAATAATTAGCAAATTCACCAGAAAGCACACCATCGTTTCTACCTGTGTAAAAACTTTTATTGATCCCGCTTGTTATATGACCAGCAAACAAACCGTTTCCTGAACTATTAAAAGTTAAAGCTGGCCCTGTATTAGATCCGAGAATTAAAGAATTAATATTATGGTTGTATGTGACATATCCTGCATATTCACCCGTGCCACTTGTTGCATCTGAAAAATATAAATTGCCTAGGCTTGTAACTCCTGATCTAATTGTTATACCTGTGCTTGATGATGTTGCAACGGTTAAATCATCACCATCCGCTACACCTTCCGTAGTCGTTCCTAAAAGTAGCCTTCCCGAACTATCAATCGTTGCTCGTCTTGACCCTCCTGTTGAAATATCTATAGTATCAGCAGCGCTTGACCATATACCCGTATTTAAATCATCCCTAAAAGCAAGACCGGGGGTAGCTTCTGCCCCGTCCTCCATTGTTAAAGTCCCGTCAAGCTGAAATAATTCTATCCATGCGTTATTTGCTGCGTTCCTAATTTTTTTAACACCGTTCGAGCTGTCGTTCCATTCCATATAAGCGTATGTCGTAGAGGGTTCCGTCCCTGAACTGTTACCAGTAACAACCGCCGCTAATGCGTTATTTAAGTCTGTACGAAAACTAGAACCCGACTGGTTAGCTAAAACATAATCGTGAGTCGCCATTTTTTACTATGTCGCCTGAATATGCTTTCAGTTTAGACAGTCATAGCAAGATTAGTATTTTTAAGCGCCTTCGGTACCATACCCATTAGCCTGATATGAAAAACTCTTATCTAAGCTAGACCCGCTTGAATTTTTAAAATGAATTGTAAAACCTGTTCTTGATTCGCTGCTAATTTCGTAATAGTCACCCGTTGCAAGATCTTGGGCCGTGATGCCTAGTTTCGGTGTCTGATAAAAAGCTTTTGAATATGTAACGACCTTTGCACTTGCTCCACCCCCTGCATCTAAAGAAGCGCTTTCCGTTCTGTTTTCAAATTGCAGTGTGTAGCCTAATTCGTCAACAATAGGGGTTTGATCAACTGTTGTACTTGACAAATCGACTTTAAATTGAAAAACGCGGCCGGTATATCTGCCCGATTCCATCGGAGTCCATACCCCGAAAACTTGCGGGTCTTCTTGCAAAATATCGCTTCCATCTTCTAATAAAAGTTTGTCACCATCTTCTGTGATGATGTCAGCAGCTCCAGAGGCGTCATTACTTTTTCTAAAATAAATATTTGCCGTCGTTTCATCTGCTAAGGCTCCATCAAAATCACTCCATCTATCCATATTTGTTGCACGATCATCAATTGTATCATTTGGCAGTAATCCTCTTGTTATTAGTTTTCTTTTAAAAATGCACGTAAATATTCCGCCTAAATCAACAACGTTATTAAAATAATATGTCCCTGAAGTGTTAAGCGTACCAAGGAAATCAATAGAACCCCAATCGTCAATATTTCCAGTTTGTTCATCCCAAAAGCTCGAACCCGTAAGCGTCAAGGCGTCAAATTCATTTGAATATTGAACATTATATTTTTGGCCTTGAAAGGGTGGGGTGTCTGTATCTTCCCTTCTTACTGTTTGATTTAATCTTGGTAACGCATCAGGTAAATCTATTGTTGAGCTTACTTCGTTACTACTTTTATTTCCAAGCTGATCTTTAAACTTAACCATATATTCACCCTCTAATAAATCTAAAACAACTGAGTTAGTATTTGATTGAACTTCTCTTAAAAGTGTTGAATCTGCCCATGTGCCGGTGCCATCAGTTTTATTTGAATGACGAATAATTGATATCAAATCTGAACTATTACCGCCCCATGTCGTAGGGATTGACCATCTAAATGTGACCTCGTCTTTACTTGAAGCCTGAACACTGACATTAACAGGATCAGGAGGCAAAAGAACAGGAGTTGGATCATCACCGCCGCCACCTGAACCCGGCGAAGGAACAGTAATCGTTTGAGATGTCCAAGGCGATGTTTTCCGAACTGGGGCAGGTCCAACGGCCCTTACTTCAAAGGTTAATTGTGTACCTGAAACCAGACTATCAATATCAAAAATAGTATTGGTCGTTGATGTTGTTGTATAACTACCGCCGCCTATTTTGTACCGAATATCAAAAAGAATACTTGAGCCGTTTGTTCCTCTTGTCCAACTCCAAGTAATTCTGTTAATTGTGTTGTTATTAATTCTGACTTCTGAAAATCTCCAACTTAAACCAGTAATTGCCGTTGGATTATCATCAAATGTTGTTACATCTTCATACTCAATAGCTGTTCCACTGTCAGCCGTTGAATAAATCGAATCATTAAATTCTGTTCCCGTAATTGAATATGTTCCATCTTTATTATCATCAACAGAAAGACACCTGAATTTTTGCTCAACAACAGTACTAGAAGAAATCGACCATACGCTTTGTGCTTGAGGCGCGGCGCTAAACGCTGAACAATTAACAACGGCTCCAACAACAGAACTAATATCTTTAGTTTCCATGTCACCGTCTGGCATGATGCAAGATATTTGATGACTAGACCCGGCAGGTAATGAAATTGTTTGATCACAAGTAATCGCCGTAGTTGTAGAACTTGCAACTCTTCCGGCTATCCTTGAGCCTTGTTTCATTTCATCAGCAACCGCAAAAACTTGCCCCGGAAAAACTGCAACGCCTTCTAACCCAGTCGAGAAACTTATTACGGCTTGATCTAATTCCTCCGCCGCCATCATCCAACGCCCCAACCTTTGCGCTTGATATTTTGAAGTACACCCAAAAGCAACTATTTCTTTCGTTTGATACCCGTACTTAGTAATTAAGTCGTAATCTTCTACAACAACAAAATTGGGTTTATAAAAATTATCAGGGTCGTTATATCGAACACGTATTGAAGTACTTCTAGTTTTTAACGATGAACCCGCGTAATTAAATAAACCGTCAGTTACATTTGTATTGTTATAAAGATGAACGGGTGAAACGTCGGAACCGTTTAAGTTTCCATGATCTCCCGTAACTTGTATTGTATTACTTGCCCAGTAGGTCATGCCTCTGAAAGTACTTGCTAAATCTCTTACAACTGAATATGCATCAGCCCTATTACCTACAACTGTATTTATTGCAAACCTTGGTTCTTGTGTTCCGTCTGGGGTCGTGATTAATTGATTTGCATATTGTGCCAACGGATATAGATCAACCCAATTCAAAGAAGATGAGGCAATAAAATCACCCGCGCCCCAAATTTTATTAGTGAGCATTGCATAGAAAATGCAAACGGGGCACGTAGTCCAACGAGTAACCAAAGAACCGTTAAAAGCTAAATCAGTAATAAATTCAAGACTTCCATCATCTCTTACGCTTGTATTATGTGGAACCTCAATTTTCACCCCCTTTATCAAATACGCCCTAGTTGGAATAGATGTAAATTGCTTTGTTGAAAGACTTAAACCAACACAAGCCGTATAAGGGTATGCACTTCTTAATTCTTGCTTTTCTATAATGCTTGTCCAAAAAACTCGATTACCTCTACTAGTTGCCAAAGGTGTTGTAGCTGAAACCTCATCAAAATCTGTATAGCTAATTTCAAAATCATTTTCGGCGCTTGTCGTTTTTAAAACTTTTATATTCCACGGGCCAACTCCGGGTAATTGGATTTTTGGCGTCTTGACTTGATAATCAGTTGTACTTATTCCCGTTATGTCTCTTGTATAAAGTGTTTGATAACTTCCCCCCTGCGGTTGCACTTGTACCCGCAAATGAACGGTTGCATTAAATAATTGCCCTTTTGCTAAGCCCTCTTGCGCTGTTGAAAATAATGCAGGTATAGAAAATAAAACGTGGAACGATTCAACATCTGTATCTGTTATCTGTCTTACAACTTGACCGCCCCCATATTCTCTAGATGAAACCTCATTAGTAGAATTAAGTGTTTCACTATAATTTGAACCGACTTCCGCGTTTACCGTCGTAACTGTTGATGTGCCGTCGTCTAAATAACCGCTTAATCTTGATTGCGTTGCACCTCCTAACCTGAAATCCCAACTAACAGAATCAGTATCGAAATTTCTCGTTCCATCAGTTGCTTTTATTGGTGTTTCATCTAGATAAATGCCTTTTTCAGAATTAACTAATCCTTCAATTGTACCCTCACAAAGAAGGTCAATTATTTTAATCGTAGAGGTAGAATTTAGGCCCATTTCTTTTAAGTATCAGGGTTTACAAAGTAATAACCAACCTGAAGAACTTCTAAAGTATTAACATTTAAGTTAGCGCTATAATCTACCGGTTCAACATAAACTAAATAATTGTCTTTGTATTCGATTTTTCCATAAGTAAACCAATGAACCCATGAATAAGATTGAGAACCTGACATCAACCCCTGAGCTGTTACTTGTATCGTTGCAACATCGGGGGTGCTGCTTAAATCTGTATTTTCTACAATAATTTTAAACGTTACGAATCCATCAACTTTTGTACTGCCTGCCCCTGCAATTTCGTCATACAATCCATTATTTAACCTAAAAGCAATTTGAAATTTTGCAACATCAGTAGCACCGCTAAACTCTCCCGGTATGTTTCCGCCTACTACTTGCTGCCTTGTATTACTTGTTAAATTTAATTGATGCGGCGCTGCTAAATATTTTGTTGTTGAACCTCCGATTATCGAATTAACATCAGAAGCACTTAACGACCTTGATTTAATACCAGACGTTTCTTTGAAAACAGAATCTAACTTTTCGCCTTGAATCCTCATCGTATCGGGGGAAGGCGTTTTTATCCATTGAGTTAATGGGTCTGATTCGTCTGTTACTTGCATGTCTGCGCTTACGATATGACTTCCTATTAAAGCCTTACCAAAAACCACGGGGATTGTTGCACCAGCTCCAACGCTATTAATTGCGCCGCGATACGAATAACTTTGACGACCATCGGAACCCCTAACAATGGAACCCGGCCCTCTATCTGTTGACGTTGCGCCCGGTGTGAATTGTGGCGCTTCTTGCGGTTGAGGTGACAACATTTGACTAATGCCGCCAAGAGTTAACGCAATACCAATATTTCCACCGATTGCAATAGCTGCCATTGTTGTTGAGTAAGACGCCGCCAATGGAATACCAGACGCACCCACAAAACCAGTCATTCCCAACGAAACGCCACCTGTTGCAACTGCTAAACCAATTAATGCAACCCCCGCAATAATCCTTCCAGCTCCACCACTTCCAGCAATAACAGGCGCAACAATTAAATCTTTGCTCCCAAACGGAAGCATCATATCTCCTAACTCAAATTCTGTTTCCGATTGAATAACTTTATAGCCAACACCTTTTTCACCTGATTCAATTAATTCTCTTGAAAATTCAGGGTAATTAATACATAAAAGCCTTATTGCATCAACAGGCGTTCTTAAGTTGTGATACTCATGCACCGGGCCAAATTTTTCCCCTAATTCATCTAGGAGTAGCACCCGTTGCATATCTAAAAACTGCCTCTGTTCTCTCTACATAGTAGAACCTGTATGCCTCTACGCATGAAAGAGAATTTTGCTTTTGATGCAAGATCATTTCATTAGGTAGCAAGATCGCCGCGTGCATTGCTGTTTTTGTTCCTAGACGCATTACCAGAACATCATTCGGTAATCTTTGATTAATTGAGATTTGTTTAAAACCTTTTTTGGGTAATTGATCTAAAAATATACTGTCGCAAGTTTGTAAATCTTTGGGCCTTTCATATTCAGGAAGTTCAACGCCTAATAATTTAAAATAATTTTTAACTAAACCAAAACAGTCACTTTTTCCATATTCCCAATTTAAACCGACTAAGGATTGATAGTTAACCATTCATCTTTAGGAGTTAAATAAATATGCCAATTGATCTTTGTACGTGAACAAGCCTTTTGATCCGCCGGGCTTTCTTTTCCTCCCTTCGGGTGTGAATGAATAATCGCCTCAATCTTTCCATTTTGTCGTGCCTTTACATAATCTCTAGCCTCAAGAATAAAATCATTTTCGGGCTTGTCTGCTACGTTTCGACATCTGAAATATTTTCCATTGACAACAACACCGCACGCCTCTTTAGGGTGTTGCTCTAATGCGTGTTTTTTTGCGTCACATCTGAAGTCTTGCACTTGGGAACCCTCCAAACGGTAATTCATTTTTACCGGGGAACTTTGCGACACAATCGGAATATTTATGACCACAAGTTGCATCAGCTCCGGCATACGTGCATTGCGTCCCTCTAAATTCCCACGGGCAATGTTCTAATACTTGACGACGTGGTAAAGCTATATTTAATAAATCCATTCTTGTTGATAACTCAAACTGGACAGAGTTCATATTTTCAGATGCGATTCTATCGATATACCAAGTATCGTCAGCCTCAAAGATTGCGGTTGGATCAGCCGTTGCATTAGTTCCGCTAGTAAAATTAACAGCATCAAGGAATTTTTTGCACGTTGTTATTCTTACGACTTTTGCATTTAACGGATTATAAGCAGCCAATAAAACAGAGATAGCACTATTAGTATTAGCAATAGTAAAAGTTGGTCTTGGTAGTGTTCCGGTTGCTGTTCGTTTGAACCCGTCCATTTCACAAGGTACGGCACTATAAGTAATTGAATTAAAAACTATATCTCCATAAACTTCATTAGTTCCCGCGTGGTAGTAGTAAACGGTATCAGTTCCATTTACTGCCAACGTTAAATGCAATTGGAATAACTCGATCACCGCCGAAGGTTCGAGCATTTGAATCTGTTCTTGTATCGACTGGGGAACAGTTGGCATTTTTACGCCTCCGCTACTTCTTGAAAGGTTGCTGTAATTGTTGCCAAGTTAGGGTAAGGAATTGTCTTGTTCCAAGAAGTACAAATATATTTAGAACTTGCCGATTCGCTAGGGGGTGTAAAAGTAAAACTTTCTGTTCCGCCTCTTGAGTCAAGGAAATTTTCTATCGTATCGCTATCGGTTTCGCTTAAATTTTGCCAACGTAAATTCCATTTCTTTAAATTTTGATTAATACCAAAAGTAGAACGTTGAGAATAACCCGACCCAAAAGCCGCCGTGTTTGTCTTTGGTACGCTGGTCTTACTTAGACCATAAGAAGATTCAATAGAGGGAAAGGTTGCCATTATGCGTAAAGTAAACCCCCCGGCCTGCGTTCATTTGCAATTTGATTTTTAACAGCCATCGCGACGACTTTTCCTAATACTCTTGCTTGACCTTCATCGCCTTCAACTTCGGAACCTCCAGACGCATCAACATTAACAACAACGCTAGTGGAACCCATACCCCCTAACTTGTGATTCGGTGTGATGTTTCCGCTTTGATTTCCCATCCTTAAAATCTCTGGCCCTTGCTCACCAACTAAATAAGCTTTATTAGCACCAACAGGGCCGCCCATTGCTCGACCACCGCCAAAGATAGAAAGACCGCTAAAGAATCCCGTTATGTTTTTAGTGAATGTTTGCTGTATCGCGATACGTGCCATATCTTTGATAATGCTATTTGCTAAATCCCTAAAATTTAATTTGCCCGTAGTCACGAAATCAAATAACGAATCTTCCATTTTTTTTATCCCACCTATAACAACATCCGCCATTGATTCCTCTACGGTTTTAATAGACTCGCTAAATTTCGTTAGTTTCGATTGCATTTCTTGACCAAAAGTTTTCGTCAACCCGTCCTTTGTGTCTTTATTAGTTTTTTTCAATCCTTTTAGTGTTTCTATACTGTCTTTTGTTGCCCCGTCAAATTTTACGATTTCTGGAGTAATTGTTTTAAAAATTCCTACGGTCTTTATTGTTTCCGCTTCTAATAATTTTGTAAATTCTTCGTTTTTCATGCCTCTAAAAACATCTTGGTATTTACTAGGATCTCTACTTGTTCCTATTAGTGGGTCATCAGCTTCAAAGAAAACAGGTTGCTTTGTAAGACTAAAAATTTTATTTCTTTTAAAATCTCCTTTTTTTATTACCATTTCTTCTCTAAATCTTTGGAGTGCGTTTTTCTCTGCCTCATCTCTTATTCGCGCCCTAATGGATGCAAACTCATCACCTGTTTTAATTCTGATTGCTGCTAAATTTCTTTGATTTGCAAAAACTTGGTCAAGCCAATTAAAGATATTTTTTAAATTTTTAATTAACCAATCAAAAACAGGTTGTAGAACTATTTTTATATTGTTTGCAAAAACGACCATATCATCACTTATTGAATTTAACCCATTCGTTACAACGTCAAAAACTTCAGAAGTCGCATTAACTAAAGGCTCCATAAAGGGAGCCGCCGCCCCGCCTAAAGCTTCATTAAAGTCTCTTACCTTTTGCCCTAACGTATCAAACGCACCCGCTAAACCTTCCGCCGCTGCCCTTGCTGCGCCCTTATAACTTCCCTCGACAATCTTTAATATTTCCGCTTGCGCTTCCATCTCTTGCCCTGATCGGTGCAATTCGAGAATCATTTCTCGTTGCGTTTCTGTAAATATCACACCTGAACGAGATAACGCCGTTAATCCTCTTGTCGGATCACTTAACGCCTTTGCTAACTGTAGGAAAGAACTTTTTAAATCTGTTTGGTTAATCTGCGCCAAGTCCGCCGCTGTTTCTGCTACTCGGCTATAAGAATCAACACCAATATTTTTAAAACTGGTTAATAATGCAAAACCTTTTTGAAATGCCTTTTCATCAAATAAAGTTTCAAATCCTAATTCGTCAGCAATGCCTCTAAGTGCTTTAGCTGCTATTGGTGCATTAGTCGTTACTCGCTCTAAGCCATTTGCCAACGTTGCAAAATCGGCCTCTCTTTCTGCTACTACTCGAAAACTTGTATTTAATGTTTTAAATAAAGCCGCCGCGCCACCTATTGCAGCTAATGGGCCAACTAATCCTTTAAACGCCCCCGCTAAATTCTTTGCTCTACCTTGAACCCCCTGCATAGAGTTTCCAAGTTCTTTTATCTTCTTTTGTCCTTTTACATTCGCGTTGATAGTAATCCCGTAATTACCGCCACCTGATCCGGGTATTCCTCTAGGCATTATTTAGCCTCCTTTTTATTTAATAAGTTCATTGCCGTTATTTCCATAACTTGTAAATCTTCAAACACGGAAGGCAAATCTTCTATTGAATAAAGTTTAGCTGTAGCTACTACGCTCGCATAATCTAAACCTGTTACACCTGCCATTGATGTACGCCATTGCGTCTGAACACGCAAAAACAATAAAACCGCTTCTTCATTTTCAGGCCAAACTTCAAAGTCGTCATCTTTCTCAGGTTCAGGCAATGCGATGCCCATCATTGCCGCATCACTCATTAAGTCATCTGTATTGTTTTTATCTCCGGCGGCCCAGTATTCAGCCGCCTCTACTAGTTTTTTCTTTTAGCTCCGGCTATTGAATCAAAGAACGCTTTTGAAATACTCGTTGCAAGCATTGGGACATCAATGACTTGATCTAATGCCTTTTGTGAAAACTTAATTGGGTTGCCATCATCGTCGTTGATACCGTCCCAACCTAAAAGAACTTCTGTTACTAATTCGCTTTCAGTTATTTCATTATTATCTATTTGTTCTCCCATCTGACGAATACGGGATTGCGTGATTCTTTTAAATTCAGCGTCAAAAGTATGACGTTCATGTTTTCCACCATCAACGGGCATATCGTGAACAACGGGCCATTTATACGAGTTGCCTTGTTTTAATACAAAAGACATAGTTTGCTATTTACTCATAGTAAGAGTAAACCCCTTACACACTAAAAGCAATATCTACTGGAAGACTAGAGCAACCTCATCATTACCTGTCGCTGTAGGTGTTGGGACATAAGGAACAGACAACATTTGTATTCCTGAATCATCGGAATAGGTTGGGTTTCCAATGTCACAAACAGGCATTACCGCCGCGACAATATTTCCAGCAGTAACACCGTGCTGAAGACATACCCGGCCCGTTGTGTTGTCATTCGCAATAGTAAAGAAATCTTTCTGAGCAATGGTTGGCGCTTCAATAACAATTTCACCCGTTGGCGCTCTATTAGTTAAAAGAACCTCAGTCGTGCCCCCAACTAATTCTCTATAAACAATTTCATTCGACATATCAACATTAATACTTGAAATCTTGGCGGTGTCAAAATCCATCACAGAAACAGCAACCGTATTACCTGCTTTAAATAAAACTGGTGTGGTCTGGTTAGAGTAGGTCGTTGACGGAAGCGCCGTGTCTGTCGGGGCCACATATTGCCCAGTCATGGAAAAATTAAAAACTGGAATAGCGCCCAAACCAAGCGACATATTAAACGTCCCTCGACATCCAACCGCCTTATGTAAGACACCGGAGTTATTGAAATAAATTGTTGTTGATTCAAAGCCAGTTGAAATTGGTAAATATTTAACGTTTGCGCTAATTGAATAACCTGAACTTGCACCGGGTACAAAAGTTGCAGTTCCGCCGGGCTTGACTGTTGCTACTTTTGAACTTCCGACGTAATCAACTATGAGTCCTTTATGTCCGTTACCTGTTCCGCTAGTAATTGTAATAGTTTTGCCAACGTAATAATCATCAACCGCGCTAGCACCTGACGCCAAAGTGATAGAACCCGCGCCGCCTGCCTGCGCCGATCCCGTCAACGCCGATCCGGTAGTTGTAGAAGAAAACCCGCAAGCTCTAAGCAAACTATCCATTCTTGAAGGAGTCGCGGCGGCCCCAGATCCCGCAACCTCAACCTCAAAATTCAACGCCACTCTGACGTTACTTAATAATTGATCTGAGTTCCCCATGAAAGACCTAATAAGATCTCTACTTACTGTTTCCGCTTCAATTGGGGTTACGTCTAGATTTCTAACTAATAGCGCATCCGTTCCAGCAGGCGATGAGTCAGAACCAGAACTGCTTTCAATCTTTGTTTGAATTAACCTAGATCTCGATAGTAATGCCACGGTTCAAAAGGATCTTTTTATATGTATCCATATTAGATGCTTTTATTATGGCGGCGTATTACTGGGTTAAATCTCCAACCTCTGTTCTATATAAAACAATGTATTCGCAAGTTGTAACGCCTATTGGTGAATCACCGTCAATCGCTTCAAAAGATACGGTACTTGGTTGAATATCTATCGCCTCGCCTCCCAACGTCAAATCTGCCATTATTTTTGAGTGCATACTAATAATCGTATCGTCGGCCTGTTCGTCTGGAACGTCGCCACTACTTAAAACAGTAACGCTGACAGACAACGACCAATCAAGAGTAGGTAAGGCGGTATTTTGTTCGGGATTGTCTGAACTCCATTCAATAATTAACGCGGGGAGCTGCGAACGTTGAGCAAGAGGAATAGTCCTAGAACGGAAAATGCGCGTGCTAACTCCTGTTGTCCCTGCTAAGGCCGTCTTAATTGCGTCTAATATGTCTTCTCGTTTCGAGGCCATTTAAACTTTCTCCAATGAGATCTGACAAGAAAGGCCATCTAAATCTTTTTCGTTTGTGCGTACTTTGTAATTAACAGAGTTGACGCTGATTGCATCGCCAGCAACTAAAGAACCGAAATCAGAATTTAAAACGTGAACAACTCGGTCAACCATTAACACTTGATCACCCGCAACAACTGACGTGGGTTCATCCAAAATACCGTTTGCAGTGGTAGCCCCCGCAGTGCATGAAACACCAAAGGGGCCGTCCAACATGCTCTTAATGTCATCAGCAAATGACATCTATTTTTATGTTGTGTACTTCTTAGAAGCGTAAGCTGTGACGTTAACGGCTCCTGTTCCGGTTCCGCCGCTCACGGTACTATTTGTTCTCACAAAGCGCTTAAGATCAGAAACGTTTAAAGCGATCTGTTCAAAAGCAGCGGTGTTCGCCGCAGTTGTACTAAAGCCACCATTTGAAACGTCCGTATAAGTGCCGCCGCTTGTGTCGCATTCTTGCAACTTAACGGCAAGAGTAACGCTTGCGCCCATTGCTTCAGATGAAAGAACGAAAGCAGCGCTTCCCTCATATCCTTGAAGATCTACACCTGAACCATTAGCGGTTGAAGCAAGAACGTCATTTGGGAGGATGTCAACGGCGGTCCCTTTAGAACCTAAATTTTGGATAGTCATTAGTCAGATACCTCTGGGGTAGAAGTTGATTTAGCTTTTTTAGCTTTTGGTTTTGCTTTTGGTTCCTCTTTTTGAACCTCACAGACAACGGCTTCTTTTGCCTGCCCTGAATTAATTAGCTGCCTTGTTTCAGAGGGGGAAGCCTCGACAACCTCCCCAACCTGAACGACTTCGCCTTTTAATCCGAATGAACTTAAGGCTTCAATCTTCATGCCTAAGCACCGAGACAGAAACTAGCTGGATGTTTTACAGCAACGTCAACATCTTGTAAGACTCTTACTCTTACGTTTCCAGACGCACCGCCTGTGTATGGATCAACTTGAAGATCTAGACCTGACCAATAACCAAGGATCAATTCTGACCAGTTACCGAACCAGATGTCACCTGCTTCTATTTGATTTGAGACGTAGAGGGGATAACCGTTAACGACTCCATCCTCATTAACAAAGCGACCAGAACCAGAATCTTTAGTCTTAACTTTCATCGCTCCGGCAATATTAGCGCGTGTAACGTACGCCAAAGAGCCAGTCAAAGCGTTACCAACAGAAATATCGGATTCCATGTTGACTACATCGCCAAAACTAGGATCGTTATTTCCAACGTTTTCAGTAGCAATGCCTGTTACGTTATGCAAGCCAAGTGGTTCAGAACTAGAGCCTAATCCGTAAAGAGCCGCGCGATCTATTTCAAGAGCAACAGAGGATGCAAGTGAAGATCTAACTAATGATTCAACATCTAAAGAAGACTGAATTAAAAGCTTCCTAGAAATATCTGTCATTGCGCCAATTGTGCGAGGTGTCATATTGACCTGCTCAATTGTCATATCGGATTCAGTTACGTTTGAACCTTCGCCGACCCAGTAGCTAGTTTGCTGAGATCCCTGTCTAGGAATTGAAATGTTTCCAGAAAGCCCGGTCAAGATTGTTGATCCTGTTTGAGCCAATACAGACGCATTCTTTAACAGGCTTATAAAATCACTTGAAAGCTCTGTTGCAACTAAATTACCGCCCGCTGTATCGGGTGAAGTTTGCATATCCCTACGAAATACCTCGTTAGGAATTGTGATGCCTCTCGATGCTCTACCAAGTTTTGAAGCAGCAGCCTCGGAAGCTTCTATTTCAAAAGCAGCGGCCTCACGCTTTGCAGCGCTCCCGGGATTAGCAAGATAGTCAATTGCTCTAAGTACTGAGAAGCTACGTGTTTCGGCTTGAGTTAAACCTATGTCAGTAGCGTCTGCCTTTGGTGCGATTGCTTCAGGCTTCCACTCTCGAAGAACAGCTTTATTGAACTCGTCAATGCTTCTTTCTTCTTTAATGTAGGTTTCGCCTAGATCTTGAAGATTGTATTTAGCGGCAACTGTTTGAATTTCTTGGATTCTTGAACGCTCAGCTTTGATCACTTTTTGGGTGTCAACTTCTGAACGCACCTCCAATTTCTCAGGGTTAGCGGTCATTGATTCGACTACAGGGTTTACAGGCGCATCAGAAGATGCTGAAACGTCGGAACGTTCCTCTTTAGACATATTAGATAGTGTTTCTGATTGAGCCGTATCGGTTTTAGATCTTCCTATTCCTGCCCCCTTATAATCTGCCGGAATTGCAACAACACTAATTTCGTAGGCTTCCCATGATCTAACAAGCACCTCATCAGAATCTTTTGATTGCTCGGTATCCTTAACCATGTACCCGAAGGATATATTTCTAATAATTTTATTTTTTATATCTCTAAATTTTGAAGCCGCAAATTCTTCTTCGCTAAATCTAACTTTCGCATAACCGCGTTTTTTCTTTTCATCAATCCAAGCACGCTCAACAACACCAATAACCTTGTCGGGGTCATGGTTCCAAAGGACAGGAGCTCCATCATTTAAACGCCCTAAATCTGCGCTTTGCTCCCGATGCTCTAGCGTTTCAAGGCC